>Ga0224511_10004784_pt1 | contig 10381 bp, 4 predicted proteins | sample SF_May12_sed_USG_2_FD_169988 | JGI IMG/M metagenome (GOLD analysis project Ga0224511, IMG submission 169988) | Sediment microbial communities from San Francisco Bay, California, United States - SF_May12_sed_USGS_8_1 | ecosystem: Environmental > Aquatic > Marine > Sediment | place: USA... | reverse complement strand
GTTACACAGGGGCAATCACCCATTGCAACCACAGTCTAAAAATATCCACCGGAGCCTCCCACAATTTTTGGCATAAACATTGTAGTTAATCACCAGTTAAACTCAGTGAAACTCGCAGGTGGAGGCGGTTAAGGAATTTGATATCGTATACTTCATTACGCCTAGATTTTTTGTAGCAATAACTAATTTAAGGGGAGATTCTGTGCATCCTCTCAGCTTGACATAATCTTCAGAGGGCGCCTAGATGCTCTACGATGGCATTCAAATGGCCTGGGTGCTTTGTCTTTTTTCTAAATTCTACTCAGGCACTTGGTCATCCTATTTAGCGGACCTTCTAAGCGTGAGGCTTGTTGGGGTAGTAGAAGCAGGGATACTCACAAAGGGAGCCGGCCGTGGTCTGGATTCGAACCGAGCTTCTCGGGATTGCAAGTCCAGTGCTTCTACCACTGAGCTCTCTCCCTATCCGATTTATATGCATTATATATACGTACTTTTATTGTGCCAACGTTTGATAAAAAGCAATGCTTTTGTACTGGCATGGTAAAAATGAAATTAATACAACAGATAAAATACAATTTCGGAAGGAAGAACAGAGAGGGCAAATTGCAGATTGCAAAAATCTCATGCTGGTATAAGCATAAGCTTGGTGGATAGTCTACTGGACTTAAAATCAGGAGTCACTGGTTCAATTCCTGGTTTGGACACCACTGTTATTCACCCTCGTCGATTTCAGACTGTGATTTTAGATAAAAAGAGGCGTTTCCTAGATTAACCTCCTCTATGGCGCACAGAGCTGCAAGCAAAAAGTCTTCTAATGATGGAGCCTGTGAAGCACTAAATGAAAGACTCAGTAGGCATATTTCGACATCCCTCTGACAATTTTCAGGATGCAAAACAAGAAAACACAGACCTTTTGCTGAGTTCTACAATGAATTAAAAAAAAGGTGAAATAACGAGATGTCTAATGCCTCCGTCTGCATATGTGTCTAATTATATCAAGCAGATCAGAGGTGAAAAAGTGAGGCTGTGCTCGCGTAATGCATAGGTATTGCATCATCACTCCGGATTAGAGTAGAGAGTTGCCACATTAATCCCGGACGCGTTTGATTGCGCACAACGCTCCCTGCAACATAAGGCCTGGGTCATGGATTGATGGAGCAAACTTTTGCAGTGAATTCTTTTTCTTGTATGTTGTCTTCAATCCTGGGATGAAGCTGCCAGGTTATAGATACTTGCTTTTCCAGGATAGCTCAGTTCTTAAAAAAAACGAATTTGCAGTCTCTAAACTGCAGATTCGAGCCTCACTGCTGGCATGTGTCTATACCAAGCCCCTCACTCCACATTGCTAGCATGAATTTTGATCACCAAGGTAAAAAAATGGATGTCCCAACCATTGGATACCGGAAAAGGGTCAAAATCATTTTACGGTTGATGAAGATCCACCTCTCCCTTCTTGTTAGGAGTAGCCAAATTTCAGCAGGTGATGTGTAACTATAATGTGTGACTGGCGTACCCCTAGCCTGGAGCGATGGTACTGACTCGCACGCGCTGCTCCGTACTAAGCCGTAACTGGTGAGAAACAAGTATCTAACCCAGCAGCTTTGCCATATGACAGGGGGACTCTCGCAGTGAACTAACCACAGCATTCAGCCATTGAACCATATACCCATCCTTGCTCATGGGCAGTGTCTCAAAAGGCGATGCAGATGATAAACATGAGTCAGTTGCCAGCCAGTTGTATTTGATCACCATACCAAAATCATCTCCATAATATATTTGGCAATCCCCCCTCCTCCCCCACCTATGTGCGTGTCATATACACCTGCAACCTCCAGCCTTATAATCTCATTATCAATAGTATCATTTTAATAATAAATGACAATCGTTGGTGCATCGCTTTAATCTCTTGGTCCTCTCAGACAGGTAACTTGAAAGATGAGCTTAAAATAACTCGACCATGTATTTGCGGGTTGTTGAAATCTTTACTGCATGCATAATCCTGTTGAACTCCTTAGTCCAAGTCTTTATTCGTGAAGATATACAGGGGTAAGTCAACCAAAACCCGCAGTAGTTTTGGTTTCGCAAGGCAACATTTTTGACAGAATTGAAATCGGCTGGTCAACGTAAACCCAATAAAGGTTGCCGCGCACCAGCTACCTAGGCCAAAGATCCTGACCAAATCACCCAAACCTATCAATGTCATTCTGAGTTCATGCCAACAAGAGTCCTGTTAAGCAAGGCACAGCAAATGAAGGAATGAAGCGTAAACAACACATACTTTACGTTTCAGTACTATTGGCCATGTGGTAGGTAGTTAGGGGTGATGGAGGGCAAGATGCTGATGGCAGGATAGAGGGCTGTGTGGTGGCGAGGTGGTGGGGTGGCAAGGAAGGGGGATAGCGGGATGTACCTCAGGTGCATCGGAAAGCGAATTCGATCACGCGAATTGAATTCTGCACCTGAAAGTAGATGTGCTAGTTTATAAAGTGCCAAGGTTATCAAAATGTCAAGCCTAGCTATCAATCGTTTTCTTATTCTATGGTCGCATCACCAATCGTTGTTGCGAAACAGTGCCTGAAATAGACTGCACAACTCTTTTGTCCTTAAAAACGCAAGGCAGTGAGAGAGGACAACTCCAATGCAACTGAAACTCTGATTCCTTGCGTTTTTTCAACTGTGCCTATCCGTGCGCATGATCCCGTCTGAAACTTTCTTGTCTGCTTGTGACCGAAAGCGCGCGAATAGACCTTACATAACATTCCTAATGTAAGCTGGATACTGCTCTTTGGCCACTCGATTATGTCCGCACTATAACATAGGGTCAACACAGTTGATATCCGGCTCCCATGTGTATCACTAGCCTGGCCCATTTATGAACATCATAAAGTTTTTTGAAAACACCATGCACCACAACATGCTAAATTTAAGACCTTCAAGGTAGGTGTCACAGGTGGGAGACAACGCAGAAGAAGGCAGAGAAGACCATGAGCTGACAACATCAAGCAATAGACACAACTCATCACTCCTGAACTGCTCCAACAAACCGCAGACAGATGGCAGTAAAGAGATCTCACCAAACCGGTCCTCAGATCTTCCTGAGCCTTGGGATTTATGCGTCCCAAAACATACTGAGTTTTGGTCGCGATATCATATACCTAATAATTCTACCTGGACCACGACAGTTGGTCTGCTGACTCTGTCCTTTCCAGCGGACACATCTGTTTCACAGTTCAGTAAGGTGATCGTACCATGTGCATGGTGTGACTGTCAGCCATATCTATGCCACTTTAATTATTATGGCAAAGTACACACGCCCGTCCAGCCCGCAACCGCGCACACACACTTGACCCGACATATGATATGTCAGTCTGACATTGTAACTCATTGCTGTCATTGTGAAGAGTTTTCTTCCACGACCCAAAGGTATGCATAATTTTGTCACAATTCGGTTTTCCATTGTGTGTATAACTATGCACGCTAAAAATGCTGCTGTCGGGGACCATCAAGGGGTGGTAGACCATTTCTAGTACATGTTTTTGAAGGACATTTTCCAATATTATAATTTGAGGGTCAGTCCATTATAAGCTTTCTAGAAATCACTGCATGGGTGAAATATTTTTTGCTTGATCTTAACATTGGTTGAGTTCACTTGTCCCAGCCTGGTATGTCTTTGACTTAGTCTTGTTGTGGTCAATTAGCATGAAAAGACTACAGAACACTCTCAATCAATTAGCCAGAGGACTGCAATGTGGTGAACCATGGATACTGTTTCCATCTCTATAGCCACAACTCGAAGTTTCATCATAAGTTGCAGACAGACCTGATAAAAGTTAATTTTTAGAAGCTGAAGCTGCTGCACGGATATTATTATGTCTGAAAACTTGTACATGTATCTTTGCTGCCATAACGCAGTCACACTATACATCAGTGCAATAACTATTGTGCTTCGGACCAAAGAGGCCCAGATACGATGTTTGAAAGATCTTTGATGTGACAGAGAGTGACGCAAGCATCAGGCTCGCTAGCTCCCTGGGTATGATCTTGATCCAATGGCAAGACATGTCAGGACGTCGCGTGGTCAAGCACCAGTAATTCCTTCTGAATTCCTCACAGTCTTTAGCTTTCCTCTTCACCATCCATGATGCCATCACGTCTGTCTGAATGGCATTCTATCAAATGCGTGCATGAAGACTGCTAGTCCCATATGTGGTAATGCCATTATAGACTATTTTTTTCCAATGTTCCCACGGAACATATAAAGCCTATTCGCCCGGTGCTAGACGTTCGATATTCCCACTAATGAGGTGTCTGAGTATAATAAAAGCAGGCGAACAGCACACAGTCAAGACGTCTCACATTGTAATAATCAGCCGACAAAATAGTACCTACTCACTGGTGAAAGTTTTAGTACCGGTGGTGTTCATATTCGAGGTAACTAATGAGATACTAATCAGAAGTCAGTTCTGATTGGCTGAAAAGTAGTTCGCTGTCTCTGCTCGCTTGACCAGGCGCCTGAAAAACTTATATTTCCCAGACGTACAAAAAAATTCAAACAGCTCTCCAGCGTGACCAACTTTTTAATGGTCGTCTGACCAAAAACTAATAAAAAAATAATAAATAAATTCCTAGTAACGAGACGTCCAGCACCGGGCGAATAGGTTTATAGGCTAAGACTTACCCCTTACCAACTAAACCTCAATTGAAAGTATCGGTTGTTTTGATAGACAAGTTATTTGATCCAATCTAAACAGCTGTCTAACAGAAAAGAAAATCAGTTCGCCGAAATATATGTGCATCGGCTATCAAGCGAAATTCTTTATGTAATAATGGTAATATTATGTCACTATTCTTTACTAAAAATAAATTAGTAGTTATCTTATGCTGTGATCATTGACATTAGCTTTTGATGGTCTCATGGTCTTGGAATTTTCACTCAAACACATAGCAAAATGCAGCATAGCAGATTGAACTATGTGACCATTGCAATCTCCACTAGTCAGAGCTGGCACAAAATGAAGATGGTCCAACTGCTATCACTTCTAACTCAATAGAAACCATGCATAATTGGCTGGTCACTGGCATCTCTAGATCCCATTACATCTGCCTATATCACATGTCATCCAGGTAGAAATTCCAACCGAGAGTTTGCCAAAAGATCCACCCTACAGGAATAGCCTATGGGTCGATTTCAGACACCGACATGGGTAACTAGTTGTTTTCTATTCAGATGAGTGGGCAAGCGCTAAATAGCCAACAACTTTTCAGTGACCCAATCACAAGGTAGTAAAAATAATTGTGTGCCTCTCTGACAGAGGAGCTGTCAGGGGTGAAGCAGAAATTGACTTCACTATATTCGACTTGGTAGATCAATTTCTGCACCACTCTTGACAGGTGTTCTCAGTGTTTTGTCATGGAGATACGGGGTTACTCAGCGTATGCCTGGGTGAGTCACTGGGAGACTCTTTCCTCACCCCCGCCGTGCCTCATAGAGAAGGTAACTTAATCTATGGGCGAACCTCCTTTATTTAATATTGTGATCAGTAATCAACAAAGTGTTGTTTGTCAGCAAGATCTTCGATTCAATAATTTAAATTTAATGGACTATTGCGTGTCATCTCAATTGAAAGAACAACAATTGTGACTGGAGTTTAGGAAAGATGGCATATTTTAGTGAGATCAATGGATCAATAATTTGTGATAGGTATGCAGTTGGTATTCACAGTTCAAGCCTTACAACCATTTGGCTAAATATAGAATCTTTGCCCATATTTGGCAATGGATACAGGACACAAAATTCTGCCATGGGTTGTTCTAGCTCACTATGGTTCAAGTACACTAGTTTAAATTGGCTCAATAGGGTACCGGTTTTGTGGGATAGGTCAGTGGTACAGTGCTTGGCTCTCAATAGTGAAAGTTTGGGCCCGAATCCTATCCACGGCAGACTTCTATTGTGAGGGAGAGCTTCTCGCTTAAGTTCTGCCTCAAAATCAAGTGGAGCACAGAGATTTACTCGCTGATGGTGCTCCATGCTAAGCCATAGTTGGCGAAGTATCTGGTGCAGCAATTTCAGCATTCAATGAAAAGCTCATCACAGAGGACAATCTTTCAAATTGACACCACCGACAAGGAGGGGTAACTCTCTGAATCAACATTTAGAAATATAAAATATTGTAACTTGGTATAGTTGTAAATCTTCACAAGATTACTACTATAGCGAAGAAATGAATACTGGAGACGTGGAAAACCAATAATTATTAAATAGATATAATGAACTCGGGCTCTCAACGAAGGCACAGACACTGACAGGGAAAGCCAGACGTTGTCCTCCCCAAACATATCAATGTATGGCTTCTATTGACCCAGCCAGTGCGCACCGTTTTAAAGTTTATGTACTACTCCTTGTTAATTGATTTGATGCTGTTGCGTACTGTAGTACCAGGATGTGTTTTGTTGGGCAAATCAGCTGTCCAATATACATGTAAAACACAGAAGGGTTCACGGTGATATTAAGTCATGCATACTTTTAGTCAATGATTATATACAGGATTGACACCAAATTTACCGCAGGTGAAATCTGTCAACCAAATATTCCCGGGTTGTTGATGATCTCTGCAGGAAGAGATAGGTTGTCCACCCACCTCCTTTCTGACGGCTGAGTTGGGCAACCCTTCTGAATGACAAGTCAGAAGCCTTACAAGAAGTCAAGACACTACATTATTCCTGATGCATTCCGAATACGTGTTCTTTGGTCATTCAACTGAATCTGCACTGTTAACGTAAAGACAAGGCCAGAGGTTGCTCAGTCAGTAAAAGTACGAATTACCATCTATATAAGGGGTTCACCCCAATGCTCAAGCCAACGCGCGGGTCGTTTCGTGTCAGAGTACCTGGGCATTCAAACCACTACCAGGATTTTCGTTTGCATGAACCTGTAAACCCTCTCATGGTTTCGAACGGCCGCAGCCAGTGGATAAGGGTCAAGGTCCCCCATAGTTGTTCATGACCCATCTTTCCTATCTCATGAAAGAGTAGCCGAGTTTTCAGCGTATGATGTGCAGAGGATCTCCTTCGGATGGCTCATCCTCAGATTTTTAGGTCTATCTACTCAGCCTTTAGCACAAAGTGTCTCATTTTAATCAGTGGGTACCCTGACAAGGTGTAGGTTGGCACTGAGCGTAATCTTGCATTATAAACTCCCACATGTTACCGGGTCACCAGACAGTCCCCATACTCATGCATTGACTGAGTATCATTATTAATTGAGATAATACCATGATTACACGGAGCGGAGAGCGATATGCATGGGATTTAACAGTTTATACTTCAAATTGAAAGATAAGATAACCTCATAGTGCTTTACGCGGATGGCATCACTAAGCGGATGGCTTGTTTTAAAATTGTCCTTGTTTTGCCGCATAGAGTTGCATTCTATATATGGTTGGCCTTCAGTCTTGAATTGAAAGTGCCAAGGATTTACTGTTCCTTGGAATTGAATACCTCAGCCTTGTATTCTTCCTCAGTTTGACGGGTCTGTGAGGTGCGCATTGCTGCTCATGTTAATATTTATTGTATACTCGCAATTGAAATATTCTCTTGAATCGCACTTATTTCACCAACGGCGTGTTTTCTAACGACCCGCTCTATTTTCACAATTCTATAACTTCCTGAATGTTTGTTCCAGTTAGACTTCATTTAAAACTAAATTAGGTGTATTCGTGTGATTTCAGTTAGACGCAGATAACAAACTTCAGATTTCCATCACACGAACAGATAGGAGCAGTTGGAAATCTAAGGAGTTTCGGGCACATCAGAGAGGGACAGACACTTGGTGCAGTCTGTTTCCTGTCTGGTTCGCAATAATGAAGCGACCCATGAACAACCATAGAATAAGCAAGCGATCGATAGCTAGCCTTGAACTTTTGATAACCTTGACATTATATAAACTAGCACACCCACTTTCAGGCATGGAATTGTGTTCGCGTGATCGAATTAACTTTTAGACGCAGCTGAAGGTAAATTGCTTGTAAAAACGCACTTTTCAGGTGGACCTACGAGCATTGGATCTGAAAATGCATCTAAAACCTGGCTTTAGATGCCAAAACCCGGTCACGCGAATACACCTCTTAGCTACATTGACTCACTTGTAAAAGACTGATAGCCCATTCAAAATAAAAGACAAGTATAGCATAGACAGACTATGACTAGGCAAACAGAAAGTATCTTAATGCTACTCTCTGGGAAACGCTGAGTCAGTCTCAGTAGGGCGATGACCACTCCTGACAACTGTTCTGTCCTGAAGACAAGAAGAAGAATTCACTGTGTACACAACAAGTGTAAAAAGAGTCACTATCGTCTATAATTAATCGTTTATTAATAATCCTTGTCTGACAGCTTTCCTTTTTCCAGCCCACATTAACCGTGATTAGGTAACAGCCCTATGCCAACTGTCAAGTTGGTCTTGGACCAGTATTTTTTGGTTACTCCGCAGCTCCGCAGACCTTATCTATTAGTGGAGCTATGAGCATGACTGGCTATTTCACACACAACTAGTCATGGCCTTCTCGTAGTAACATCATTTAGCCATGTGGCGAAGTGACTGCTAGATAGCCACTTTTACTGGAGGCGGGGTGCCATTGGTTTTTCTCACTCTCTTCCGCTTGCAAAGGTCTGAAGAGAGCTAAGTGCCCATTCCATGTTGGGTGAGTACAGTGAAATGCAGCATATAAGCTCTCTTGAATCTGGGACCCAGAAAGTCAGTGGCGACTACTCTAACCACTCAACCAGAACACCTCCCAGTGCCTACCTAAACTGAAAGCTATGGGATGTGCTTATACATACATTCTAAACAGAATTAACAGAAATCACCAACACAATCTTGAGAATGCTTGCACAACAAATTAAGAATTATAAACACTGCCATTGTTCTAAGGCAAGCTGACCAATATATTAGCTCATTCCTAATAAAATCCACAATTGGAGGTCTGTCATTTCTTATATAACCTTATTAATGGCATTAATCTGGATGGATCAGAGTATTAGGTTTTAATATGTTTGTACAGGGCAGCGCCAGGGTCCTAGCTCAAAATCAGATTATAGCGCTTATCAGACGGACGTGCGAAATCTGAGGTGAGTTTTATTTGAAAAGATTATTTTATAAAATAACTTATTTATTTATATAAACTACTGGGGCACTTGGTCATCCTATTTAGCAGATCTCCTAGGCCTATGACTTGATGGGACGGTAGGAGCTAGGATAAAGGTGAGGAGCTTATACTCCCAATGGTGGCCCATGCACCATGACCTGAATTTGAGCCCAAGTTCTCACGATTGCAAGCCTAGTTACCAGTTAGCTATCCCCAGATTAGACCATGAGTTCTTTTTTATTTTAAAGGTCCATGGAATTTAAACCTGCTTTTTGGCCAAACAGAAGCAGGTGCTAGAAATAGAGACAGTCCATGCTGGTCAAATTGCAGGGTATAGCAAAAACTATTGGGCGAAAAAGTCATAAAAGTTCAGATTGCAGTCGCTGAGGTGAGATCAAAGCGCAATTGTAAGTTGAAAAAGAGGTTAATTTTGAAAATAAATTGACGCCGATGGTGGGAATCCACCTCTGCTGGATGGTGAGAGACTTCACTGAAATAGAAGACTTTACATTTCCTAAGAGAAGCCTAATGCTATTATAATGCTATCATGCTCTAGCCACTGAGCTATCCTGTTAGGCCACAATGTACCAAGGTCTGGGATATATTTTAGCCGGGTTGTGTCATAGAGTGACGAGTGGTCATTAATTATTCCCGTGATGGGTAAGGCGGTGCGCGCAGGTTTGTCATAGATAAGGCAATGCGTTCTCTGGTTTACAGATAGAAGAGCTTCATGTGCCCATAAGAGAAGCTACAGAGAGTGTGGGATAAGCCAGCAGGATGCGTATTCTCCTGCAGCTACTGCTGCTGTCAGTAGGTAAGTACGTCAAGTCAGTGTGGCCATTGCAAGCTGCCGCTGCTGCTTATACTATACATGCAGTTTGAATGGCTAGAGCATTTGGCTCGATATCGAAATATCCTGGGTTCAAAACCCAGTCATGCTGAATTTGCGCTGTCAGAATGAGCCCCTCATACTAAAAGGCGTCCGATTAAAATATATGAGCTATTTACATGGTGTCTACATGGTGTCTACATGGTGTCTACATGGTGTCTACATGGTGTCTACATGCGTGCCAATTTCTCAAATTTCTGCCAGTTTGGGGGGGGTGTTCTTAGAGTGTTCAGTCTGTCTGTCTGTCTGTCCCTTTTTCTCTCTTGTTAGGAGTCTCTTTTATAGTGACATAATTATTCCTATTACCACCCCACCATTATACAGCATTACCGCGTGCTGCCGCTGTCTT
>Ga0224511_10004783_pt1 | contig 10382 bp, 8 predicted proteins | sample SF_May12_sed_USG_2_FD_169988 | JGI IMG/M metagenome (GOLD analysis project Ga0224511, IMG submission 169988) | Sediment microbial communities from San Francisco Bay, California, United States - SF_May12_sed_USGS_8_1 | ecosystem: Environmental > Aquatic > Marine > Sediment | place: USA... | reverse complement strand
GTTATTTGTAAATTGTTGTATTTATAATTGGATTGTAAAAAATGCCTGTTAATGCATCAAAAAGGTTATACACACAAGCAGCAAGTGACTGCATTAATGAGGTACGTATAACGTGTTGTCAAACTTTTGTGAAAATGTTTTTTGGCTAAAATCTTGATTTATAATATGTTTTCGCGACCATGTCTACAAGTTCCATGAATGCTGAACCAATTTTTAGATCATAGTGCTATGTATATGACATAAGATATATGTTTTGCCTGATGGTCTGTGTCATTTCTTTCTGAATAATTGTTCAAGACGAATTCAGACAAAACTCTTTTACAATTATGTGTTCATGGATATAATTAACCTGCAGTAATCTTTCTAGTTTGACTACATTGTACATTGTATATCCTGGCATTGTCCCTGTCACATACATCAGTATATTGTGTTCTGAAACTGATATAAAGTGCATGATACAGAATAAATGCTTAAAAAGTGTTGTTTAAATGCTTATATCATATCGTGTTTACATTAATTTTAGTATTTTTTCTTTGAAGACAAAGATCATTATGACTGGGACTTGAACCTGGGAACTATTGCTTCAGAATTAACATATTAATTTTCTAACAAACTTGTCTTATAACCATATGTTACATTTAGAACTGTAGAGCATGCCCAAATTTAATATTGCTTTGTTTAATGTAGTGGTTTAGAACGGCACTGACTTATCTTTATTTATGATATTTTAGTCCTATTTCACTAAACATTCTTTCAAATTCATTATGCAGCAGCAGATAAGTTTAGTAATGCATCTCATCAACCAATTTTAAGCAATTAGCGTATTGGCTGCAATGTTTATATTTGAAGTGTTTAAAAGTGAGATGAAGTTATTTTTGAGCAAGTAAACAATTTAAAAAGACTGTGTGAATTCAGCCGGTCCAAGTTAACACAGTGGTAGTGATCCAACCTGGCTCTCTCAACCTCCGCATAGGACGTGCGTCTGACCCCTTCCCCATCACTGTACGCCACTGCATTGCAAGGAAGCTTAAACAGAACGCTACAGAAGAGAAAGCAACATGGATGCTCCGGAAAGAAAGACAGGTAAAATATTGATTATGATATTCTTATTTATTGAACTGTTAAAACATGTTTCTTTAGGTTTATGATACATGTCATTATAAATTCATTTATGACTTTTGTGGATAAGTCTTAAAATCCTTTTTATATATGTTTCTAGCTACCACACAAAAAATTGGTTGGAAGACTTTCCTTACTTAATGCTCTGTTCTTTAATTTCTCCAAACTTTTCCCCTCCCTGTAAGTGACTGTAACTTATTTGTTTGTTTGTGTGATTTGCATTCCACAAACAAGGAAGTAGGCTTTCTGTTAAATACATGTACATGTATTCTACATTGACAGCCGACAACCTTAGCTCTAATCCATTGTACATTGAATAGATAATGTTCCATTATGGATGATAATTTTGAATACAGTCAGGAACACTCAATGTACACCATGACATGTTTCAGCACCAAGGCCACAAGCACCAGAAGGAGCGCGGACTGCGGGCGGCCAATGAGGCCCTGGAAAGAAAACCCATGGACTCTGGGGAGGCCAGGCCACCATCGTCTGTTAGACAGGTAACATGCTTTAATATGAGGAATAAATGACAATTGACAAATCAGAAATTACCCCAGATCAATAAATGACTGTACGGAAAATAACCACACTTTGAACAGGTAACCCTCAATTTTTCATTTACGTTGTAATCCTGTTTATTATATTATATATTATTATATATTGAGTAAGCATTAATTAACAATAAAAAAATGTAGCTATAATTAACTTAAGTTTTGTGAAGAGCTGTCATAACAAAACTTTTTATATGCACTGGGGTTCAGATTATAATAATGGACTATGGTGTTTGCAGCTTTACAGTCACAATATCCGTGTGAAGGGAGAGAAGACAGATGTAATGTGTCCCATCAAGTGGACCAACACCGAGTACCAGCCAGAGTTTGTCATTGGTGAGGAGGTGGGTCAAACTGTGTTGTTTAAATTTCAGAACAAACGGAAAATTGTATACAGTGAAGCCTCGTTTATCCGGGATGCATTTATCCGGAAACACCGCTATCCGGACGGTTTTCCTCGGGAACGAAAAAACGCAACGTAATTTTGCTCCATTTAGCCGGAAATCCGTGTTTCCGGAACCGGACAGTAGTTTGGGGAACCAAACCATGTTTTACAATGACCAAACGTCTGTGTTATCCGGACACGCGCCAGAGTGTCATTGACTTCAAGGCTAATTGGCAGTATAAACACTGCGTCGCATATCCGTGCTTGATTGGCGACTCGATTACTTTTGTTAATCGATAAGCGCAAGGGACCGAGTATCATCGACTTTCACGGCTAATTGAACCCTTACTTGGCAGTATAAACAACCTCTGCATCGCAATGCATGTGCTTAATTGGCGACGGCTCGATTCCTATTGTAAATAGTTAACGGCAAGGGGCCGAAAATCATCAACTTTCATGGCTAATTGAATCCTTAATTGGCAGTATAAACAAACACTGCATCGCATGTGCTTGATTGGCGACTCGATTCCTATTGTTAATCGATTAGCGCTATAAACAATGCGATGTCAATTATCAAACGTACGAATAACTGTCAGTGGATTAAAGGGTCATCATTAACTGTTAAACTGTTGGTATTTATCTCTTGTTGTAGACATGCCAATGCACTAAAGAAACTATTGATTATGGACTGCAGTATAAATGATGTGACGTCATAACGTTAATACCTTAAGAAAAAGCACGCGCTTCATTGTAAGTTTTAACAATACACGAAAAAAGTTTTGATGCGTTAGTTTAAATGTTTTAAAACAAGAAATAAATAAAGAAAAGTTATAAAAAAGGTACTTTTGGAGTGATAATGGTGATAATTTAATGGGAATCATCCATGTATATGTCTGCTGCTATAGACGTTACTGCGGTACCGTCTTAATATACTCAAATATTTCTTTGCGAAATAAAGCTAATCTACAAACAATATACAATATATTAATTAAAACAAATATATATTATAATGAATTAAAGACAACATAACAAGGTTTTAATATCTTTATTGGTAATTGTTTAATATACACATGTTCAACATTCAACATACAGAACATGTGCAAATAACATGTTTCATATATACGGAAACCTCGCTTATCCGGAAATTTTCTCGGGAACGAACGTGTCCGGATAAACGAGGTTTCACTGTAATATTATAAGCATATTGAAATTTCAGTTTTAAGTATCACCTGGAGTTGCCTGTGTTATGTCATGTTACGCAAACCAAAGAAAAGCTAATTTAAACAGTACTACAAAATGTATATTCGCTATTCTGAAAAGCATCACAGAAGAGTAATATGGAATTGTAATCCATTACACTACAAACAGTGGAAGCATGATACAGATGTTTCAATCCAGATTGTTGTGTTCTCTAATAGGTATAAATGATTGTATTCAAGCTGTCATTTAAGCTTTTCCTTTAGAAATATTTATAAATTGCATTTTAATTTATTTGCTTTGCTTAATATGTCATTATAATAAATATCACACTTAACATGATTCTCAACTCTATGTATCCATGTGATATTTCAGGCCTTGTACATCAAGCCCGGGACAGGTTATACGGTTCAGTGGCCGATGGCGCGTGGGCGGCTCAACGTGCGCCCGGGTCCCGGGGGAACTGTTTCTGCCATCATGGCTGACCTGCAGACCATCTGGGGTCAAACGCTGGAAACCCAGCTCAACATCCCCGTAAAAGATCTTATGGTTAGACTTTGATTCTTACCTCATTTTTGTTTTGTTTGCTTTTCCTCAGCCTAACAGCTTATTTCAATTCAGGTATTTATTATTTCCATTAATTGTTCAATGGATGCAGTATAGCTGAGGGGCTGATTTTAGATTTAACCATCAATTACATGTATGTTAGAAGGTGATTGATTTTTCAAAAAATTATGTTTAGTTTTATGTTCTACATTGTTACATGCTGTATTAAGAAAAATCTTCTAAACCTATTAGGCCAAAAAAATCAATCTTGTGTTTCGGGCAACAGTCTTAAAAACTTTAGGTAGGGTCGGCACCGTTTTTTATATTTTTTTTTATTAAGAACTGAAACCTCAATTATAAAGACCCCAACGAAAAAAAACGGCATTTTGGTAAAAAAAGTCTAGGGTCTGCCGGTTCTGATCGGTAGGATCGGGTTGCCCGAAACACAGGATTTATTTTTTTAGGCCTTAGTGATAAAACGTTGCAGCACTACAAGGCGCTGCTGCTGGTGCCGGACGTGTTCACCCACATGCACGTACGCGAGATTGTCAACATGCTGCTGAATGGACTCGGCTTCGGTGCTGCAGTCGTGCACCAGGTAAACATCTACAATTGACTGTTCCGCTACTGTCAATCATGATCATTTATAACAGTACATGGTCAATTTTAATCCAATAGATTAGGATTATATTGTCAGGTGACAATCTGACCTAGAAAACACAAAAGAAAGACCCCTTTACAAGCCTTCACAAAAGCAAATCTACCGCATTGGGCAGAGTTTGAAATTTTGCGGAACGGTGCATTAATCATATTGTTACATGTGAACATTTTATGAGATTTGGATATTTACTGGTAAATTAATTTATTGTGATGTTTAGTTGTTCTATTCATGTGAAATGCAGTCTATATAAGATATGGCAGTACATTTTTTAAGTTATGTAAAATTTATAGGCTTATGTGTTTCATTTGGGGAAAAATGATACAACAGTCAAGCTCAGCCTACATACCAACACTGAACTTGTGAACCCTGTCATTAACCCATATTATTTACCATTATAATAAACTGCCGCAGCTGCACACCTGTTGACTTGTTAATGTATTGACAACCCATTTGTCTGACCACCTAAAATGACGTTTGGGTCGATAACAGGCGGGAAAATACGTAACATTATAATGCACAACATCATTTTGGCCGATCAGAAGACTAAGTTTTCTGTGTATTGCTAGCGATGCACACATGCAATGTTGCATGTATGTGTAAAATGCTTTCCCGTATTTTTCGGAGCATCAGACTTCATTTCAAGCATTCTGTCGATGCATTAATTGATAGCATACGCCTGTATATCGCATACCTCTTAAAAGTATAGAGGTTGTACATGGTTAATGGATGGTCTGTGTGCAGGAGTCTGTGTGTGGGTCGTTTGGAGCCGGGATGGCCAGTTGCTGTCTGGTGGACGTCGGGGACCAGAAGACGTCCATCTGCTGCATCGAGGACGGCATCTCGCACAGAAACACACGGTCAGGCTGTACACAGTAACACTGTAGTATAAACTGTGTCTAAATGTACCTGTTGTATCACTCCTTGTACACAAATGTCTTATAAGCCAATTGGCAAAATGCCATTACATTCCTAAGGTTAAATTCTTTAATTCTTAATTATTTAACAAACTTAATTGTATATACTTTTTGTGAAAATAATTTATCCTGCAAAAAACTTCTAGAGGATGGAGAAAAGAATTTGAAGTTCTATACATGATACATAATTATGTTTTTTGAAAACGAGTGATATTTCCCAAATTCCTAAACTTTTACAGTATTAAAATAATACAGTATCTCTGAGTAACATTTATCAAATGGTTTACATTAGTACCAAACTGTAAGCTTGTTTCTCAGATTCCAGTTTTACCGTGCCTGTATTTCCTAGGTTTACGATGGAGGTTGGGGGCTGTGACATGACCCGAATGTTCTTTGACCTACTGACGACCCTGGGATGGCAGCCGGGCCTCAATCTGGCCAACTACCCGGACGCCCTCGCATGTCAGGACCTGAAGGAGAGCCTCTGCCACTTTGACCATGTAGGAATTCCAGACAATGGACAGTTCCACAACTGTCAATCGTGATCATTTATAACTGTACATGGTCAATTTTAATCCAATAGATTAGGATTATATTGTCAGCGTACAATCTGACCTAGAAAATACAAAAGAAAGCATACTTCCTGTTTGTGATCAACCTTATCACAAGATCAAAGAGAATATGACGCTTGGGGAGGAGCTTGAAAATTTGTGGAACTATCCATTGGGGTGTTTATAGCTAAATGTCTATTGGATCTGCAATGTCTTGTCTGTTTTACCTTAAGCGTTTAATTGTGCAGTTTAATAAGTAAGGAATATAATGTTTAAATAAATTGACATTATTTGATCTCTTATCTTTAAATCTAGGTTTGAACCTAATTCAAATATGTTTCTTTAATTTGCCCTTGTTAACCAGGTTTTCAACGAAAATCTTGGTTATTAGATTGGTGAATGGCGGGCGGGCGGGCGTATCCTTAATGGCGTCAAGCTGAGGTTTTTGCTCAATAACTTTAGTTTGCTTTGGCATTTTGACACCAAACTTGGTGTATGGGTAGCTTACATCAAGACGCAGCTTGGGATTGCTACCCAGGTGTCTGATCAAGGTCAAGGTCACTGTTACTAAAAAAAGAACTTCAGTTTCCGCTCAATAACTTTAGTTTGTTATGGCTGATTGACACCAAACTTGCTGTTTAGGTAGCTTACATCAAGGCGCAGCTTTGGATTGCTACCCAGGTGTCTGTGATCAAGGTCAATGTCACTGTTACTAAAAATAGAAATTCAGTTTCCACTCAATAACTTTAGTTTGCTTTGGCCTATTGACACCAAACTTGGTGCATGCCACCAATGCAACCAAAATAACGACATCATTTTTTCTTCACTGCCATCTTTCATTTCTTATTCCTGTCATATCAATACTTGGTTGAATCGTTGAAAACCTGGTTTCGTCGCATTGCAGCGTTTCTTGTTGTTTTTTTTAATAATCATTTAGAGATAAAAAGCTGTTGTATCCACCCCGTCCGTGTTGTAGAATCGCTATGGTTACCTGGAGGAGTCGGTGCAGGTGCGACGTCCAGGGGAGACAATCACCAAGTACCTGATACAGATCGGTGACGAGCTCGTTCTGGCACCTCTCAGTATCTACTTCCCGGACATGTTTGGACTGCAAGGTGAGGATTGATTAGTTTGGTGGAAAGAGTTGTCATGAGAGGGTATATCTACTATAGGAGTCATTCTGTTAGTCGATCAGACAGGCTGCTGTTGATTGGCCATTTGTTTGTCTGCATATATTAGTGTAGACAGGCCAGAAAAGTCATTTACCCAGGGTGGGGATTGAACCCACGACCCCCTGCTTGCAAGTCAGGTGCTCTACCAACTGAGCTACCCGGGCGTACAGTTCTGCCTTAGGTTCATTCCTATACATCACAGTGAACTCACCGTGCTACATAAGATTGAAATGAAACTTGACATATGTCATCTACATAATGTTTATTTGTACAAAAAAAAATTTCATGCTCAGAGATTGGTGCTTTACAAAGCTTTGCCCTCCTTGAAGTTGGTGGCAGCGGCAGGGGGTTATAGTTAGTCACTTAGTGACTAAGTTGCTGTCTTTTGTGCAGTAAAATGAGGGCTTATGAATTAAATTCAGTTACAATTCATTTTGTGCAACAGTCGCACTCTTGTAGTTTTTTACCTTAGATTTGTTCGTGTGTCATTTCCCAACTCTTGTACTCTACAGGAGAGAGTCTGACCCACATCCAGAAGCGAAACGAGGGTGACCCGTCCGACCCGCATGATGACTTCTACCTGAAGCAGGTCCAGACACGCCAGGACCCGGTACTGCTTTTCAAATCTTCTAATGTGTTTTTCTTTCCTTCAAAAGCTGGGGCCATTTTGCAGCATCTGTTTTTCAGTTTAAAAAAAATGACAGTCTTACATTTTTCTGTAGAACTTTTATTTCTAGTATAGCAATTTTTGTACCATGTTCCCATTTGTACTTGGATCATGTTGCTACTGTGAAATTTTTTTTTTTTTTAACAATTATTTTAATAGATTTTTTGGTGCCGGCGAATCAATGAATTTTACATGGGAGCCATTAACTTGAGCCATTTACAATTATACATATATCAAGCATATAAGAATGCTAATGGAAATGAATATTAAAGACACCTCTGTCTTTTTCACCAGGGCACCAAGGAGAAGAAAAAGAAGGACAATGCAGATGTGACACGCGAGGGTCCGGATCTCACCATGGACGAGTCAGGTCTCAATCTCCTCAACGACGAAGACTCCAACGACGTCCCCGACTCCTCGATGCTGGAAGGTGGGCGGGTGCGGGGGCGTGGCGGGGAGGGGGAGGAGGAGGCGGAGGAAGAGGAGGTGACTGTGGCCCCGCCCCTGCTGCCACTTGACCAGGCCATACTGTACAGCATAGAGAAGTGTGGTGGGTAGAGTGCTAGTGCTAACTGAGGTCTGCTGTAATTGAGGATTTGCAGTGTGGCATAAACTATGTAATATTTAAAAAATAACAACATCGTGTTAAACATATTGACTAATGTCATTTGCATAACTAGACAAAATCTATAGATGTGTTACCTATGATCAATGTACATATTTAAAACGATTCTCATAATATTCTTTTGAAAATTCCTATTTTAATGAGGTGTAATATTGCACTGTTCTGCTAAATTTCAAACTCCGCCCAATGCGGTAGATTTGCTTTGATCTTGTGAAGGGGTCTTTCTTTTGTGTTTTCTAGGTCAGATTGTCACCTGACAATATAATCCTAATCTATTTGATTAAAATTGACCATGTACTGTTATAAATGATAATGATTGACATTTGCGGAATGGTCCATACCACATCTGAAGTCTAGATCATCTTCATTGGTGGTGTGTGTGTACCATATTTCAGAGTCGGACGAGGTAAAGAAGAAGATGTACAGCTGTATCGTGGTGCTGGGTGGGGGGCTCAACTTCGAGTGTGCCCAGCCGTGGCTGCAGTACTGCGTGTGGCGCAACATGCCCGCCCACATCCGACCCATGCTGGAGACCATGGACGTCATCACTAGGCCTAAGGTTGGAACAATCCCTGCTCCAGTCGTTACATGCTGCAGTGTTTTCATTAACAACTAGAATTGTTTAACGCTTTCATGTCTACATCAAATCCTGTTCAGAATATGACACAACACCTTCTCTATAAAAACATCTAGATAAAATTAGATGACTTTATGTCTAAAAAGCTTTAAATTTGAGGACTAAAAAGGGATCACACAACATTGGTATCTTTGCTTTCTTTTTGCCTGGAAGAGCTTTTGACTGTTAAGGAAAGAAATTGTGCACTACCCAAAACGTCAACAAGAATCTCATTGCCATAATTAATACATGTATTAAAACGTGACTGTTGTCTGGCTGGTGTTTGCAGGAGATCGAGCCAGATGTGTTGATGTATTGAAATGTTACTGTTATCTGGGTGGGGTTTTCAGGAGATCGAGCCAGATGTAGTGTGCTGGAAGGGAGCTACGATCCTCGCCTGTCTCGACACCACACAGGAATTATGGATTCGCCAGAAGGAGTGGAACACCTTCGACGTGCGCATGCTGCGAGAACGAGCACCCTTCGTGTGGTGAGGACAGCCAAACGATTCAATGGTGGAACACCAGCTGAGTCCACATGGTGTGGGACTGTGTTACCTCTTTGTGCTGAGGGTATCCAGACATTTCACTAGTGGAACACATTTGACTTGCACATGCTACAGGATGAGAAGGGGCCCCCTATTTTTGGTGAGGGCAATGACGGCTTTCACTACTCACTAGTGAAACACTTTCTATTGAGGGCATGATGTGAGACCACATGACCTTTGTAAAGTCACGGAATTCAGGGCCCGTATTCATAAAACATCTTAAGTCAAATGTGTATGTAACACTCAATGCTATTGGCTCTTTCCAATGTAACCTATGTTCTCATTGGCTGATTCAAATTTTTGTTACTTAAGTTTCTTTATGAATATGGGCCCAGAGGTCCAAAAGAAGCTGCCTTTGAGCAAAGAGCTCATCCAGACATTTACCTTATCAACTTGTATGATTGTAAAACACTGGCACATACATGACTGTATAGTTAAGCCAAGAAACTATGATCACTGCACAGTTAAATGTCAGCATACAGGTCGAAGATAACTGTTATCTGAAGTAACTTACTTGTTTTTGTAATCTTTGTAATTGTACGCAATGCCATTTGGGCAATGCAAATATCACTTTGGAGGAGATAATGAATAAAAACAGCAATGCATGCAGAGGGTCTTGCTTGGTCAAACTGTCGTTTTAATGAGGACATATTGCTCTGCGGACAGAGTAACCCAACACATGACATGTGTCCACACTTCATGTGGTATCTTCCAGCCCTGCTCTCTCACAGTAACTATACTGACATAAGTCTGTACACATTTGGAAGTAAATTACATTAATCTAAACACTACTTCAACTTTGGAACGCTTGATACTGCCTCATAATGA
>Ga0224511_10004782_pt1 | contig 10383 bp, 8 predicted proteins | sample SF_May12_sed_USG_2_FD_169988 | JGI IMG/M metagenome (GOLD analysis project Ga0224511, IMG submission 169988) | Sediment microbial communities from San Francisco Bay, California, United States - SF_May12_sed_USGS_8_1 | ecosystem: Environmental > Aquatic > Marine > Sediment | place: USA... | reverse complement strand
AACGGACGTGGCAAAAAAGCGGACAACACTGTTCGGAAATAAATAGAAGACTTTTGCCTTACCGTTTACCGGAAAAGCTTGCAAATACGGAAGAAGGACAATTCTACTGGTTGGGGGCATTCAGAAGTTTCAACGCAAGAACGGACAAACGTTACGAAACTACAAATATTTGTCTGTCGGTAACAAGGATTGACAAAACAAAACTTGTTCTGGAACCAAACAATTGTTCATTGTTATTGAAGGCTGTCTGCAACAATTACATACTTGGAAGCAAATCTGAGAACATGGGTCATACATACGTACATGTATACGTGATTGCAGCTGTGACCATCACCATAATTGTCGCAGTTGGTGTTTTGTTCTATTTCTATAATTGTCGCAGACCCAAACAACAAAAAGAAGACCAGATCAAAACGCTTGCAGATACAAGTGGTAACCAGTATGATAATGACTACAGTGATATTATTGAGTTGGAAATGTCTCAGAAGAAAAACAATAGTACTAAAGAAGTAAATTCTTTTGTTCCAACACAAAGTACATACGCCGACATTGAGATAACTTCCAATGAACCAACTAACAGTGAGGAAGAGGAGTACTATCACACAGCAACAAACTAACGACCAGATGAACGACCTGGAAACAAAAACAAACCCGTGAATGTGTGCTCGAAATGTAAAGATACTACCAGACACTCAAATGTGTATGATACGTCAGGCCATTCTGAAAAGCAACACCCGGGCTTAGCTATTATTGATTGTGACACGTACAATACAGCGAACAACGCGGAGACGTCTAACACGTACAACGTAGCCGGAGAATCGGTCCTGCCTATGGGTTTGTCGTCCATTGATTCCAATACTTACACAACAACAGCAGGCATTGGTAGACTTTAAAAACAATTCATTCCGGATCACTGGGCGTATCGCAGGAAAACGAGCGTTAGTTGAAATGGCATAAATAAGTGCATTGAGTTATCGTGTCTTATCGCCTTATTCGACACCACAGCCCACTTTTGCATTGCTTGATTTTAAAGGTCTCAACTCGACAGTAGAAAAGGAACGCGTTCTGTGTATATTCATAGCTGGATCTGTATACAACGTAATTAAAATAACTAAGTTACAGTGTTACGCTTTTGTTTTATATAAAATCAAATAACAAATGCATGTTGTTGCCTGTATATGCAAGAGAAATATTGAAAACGGCTGCTGTATGTGTTTCTGTGGTTTTGTTTTGCATTTTGATCGCAAAATATTATGTTTAGTTCTTATGCTGATCAAATGTCAGTGATGCGCTTTAATGAAAAAGCGAATCAAGCCCGCGACACAATAGTGTAAAATAATATCTTAGTTTAAATGTGGTATTTGTTGTGATACATTATTAAATTGCACATTTAATTGGTTAACCCTGGGCAATTATTTTATCTGTTTATATTTTGATTCCCCAATAATATTTTGTTCACGCAGTTCAAGAATATGAACAAGCCTTCAATTAATTATTGAAAAAAAAAAATCTGTGCAATTTTCTTACGAAGCGAATTTAAGGTGTCCACAGGTTTACTTGTATGTGCAACGTTCCCCATTTGAAATACAAACAAGTATTAAAATGTTACATGTTTCTAAACATCATATCATAAAAAGATAATACTATGTTCCGTCTGTTTTAATTAATAATTATTAATGCAATAGATTAGGATTAGATAATATAGGATAACACTAATGTCATTCCTTTTTTGGATACATGTACTTGTATTTTATAATGTGGTGTATAAATAGTCGTGTAAGAAAATGTCCATTCAACAAAAATAGTGCATGAAGTGGATAACTTGGCAAACATATCATAAAATCAAGAGAGCACTCCGTTTTAGGAACATAGGATGGTTCGAATCGTTAAGCAGTTGCTGTTGTGAGGAAATAGCGATGTGACTAGATAACTGACACGCCGGAAAGTCGATAAGACGTATTTAACCATTACCATCACACTTTCGATACTAACAGCTACCGCATAAGCAAACTATTGGAATGTTGATAATACATGTACTAGTTTATATTTTGCTAATCAATATACACAGACAGATAACGCAGCGTGTTTATAAAAATCAGCTTATGCAATGTGATTGCCTTAGTAGCATGCACACATATTTCGACTATACTTCATAAAAACTACATAAAAAATACAAAATATATTGAAGCAGTTGTAACACCAAATGCGTTTATCGACATTGGTTTAAAGGTACTCAAATGCGGCCTTGTTCTCTGTAACAAAAAGTAATTTTTCACAAACCGGTATTTTTGTGTTACGTTTAGGGCACCAAACGCACAATAGTGATGTAGTATGTGTCGTTAATCGATTGGCAATAAATATTAGTGATTTTATTTTTACAAAATGAACTGCAAACCATGTGCATAAACTAGGGCATCATCATGACATTAAACATTGAATTGAATAACTGTTTTAAATCACATCTCATTATTTTATTTTTTTTTTTTTTAGTTTGATGAAAAGACAAGAACTGTTTATAATAATATATAGATAAAGCGCCAAATAATCCTTTTCGCAATAAATTCATGGATACTAGTAACATATTACTGGTTTTATGGCACATTACATATTACAGACTTAAATTGAAGAGTTGTTTAAAGTCCAAATGTTGCGAACAATGTTGATAGGATCAAGTTTAAGGGCACCATGACAACTCCAGCTAGAGCTTTGTCACAGAATGTCCCCTAACAGGTTTCTTACGGACATGAGCGCCAAGCAACACTTAAAAGAAACAAATGTAGGCTATAACTCTTGTATGTTGGTAGGGAAAGCTGGTACCTTTGCTGCACAAACATACAAATCATGGTTTTACTGGTGGTTGTCTCAAATATGGGTAAATAATTATGTTAAATACGCATTTCCAGACGCTTAAAAGGTTAAACTGGCCAAATTGTAAAAAGCTTTTTAGTAATAAAACTTCTTTTTACAAAATAACCTTTGTACAAGATTGACCATCTGAATCTCAAGAAAACGTTTAAGAGAGGAGAGTCCATCAACCAAACAAATTAACACAATTGACCATTTTTACGTTATTTGGAGCGCGAAAAAACATTTTCGAAATGTACATACCTTGACTCTTTGAAACATTTTTATTCGTATTCTTATCAAAAACCTGTTACTAGGCATGACCATGTCACCAATGACACTCAGTTGTGTGCCATACCGGAAATCGTGGAGCCAGAGGCGGACTCGACGATGGACGCCGGGAATAACGAGCGCAGACATGTGCGATTTTTATTTCTGGTTGCATAATACTTTATCGTATTTACCGTTTAAGAATATAGATGGTTAGTGAGTTTGGTTAATTCTGCCTTTGACATTGATTACATATGTCTTGAAGAGATAATATAAACATTCAAAAGTGCACAAAACTAATACTCAATAATGTGTTGAGTCAGTGTAGTGTTTTTGTACTGGTTGTTGTTTTGTTGTGTCGGCTGTGTTGTGCTTGTTAGAGCCATATTTTTGTCACGGTGCCCTTCAAAGTGCCTTCGTAAACTTGGTGCACACCATTTGTAAAATAACCACGGCGGTCAGCTTATCTCCTGGGCCGCTTGGTAGACCTAATGGATAGTTCCACAATTTAAGAATACCTAGTGCACAGACTTATTCAAGTAACTGACAACCGTTCTGTTTCAGTTAGAGGTAGTCCAAATGACTGCTGAAATTAGTGCGTGACTAAATGTACAGTTCCGATAAACTTCAATATTCTTCCTTTCTGTACTTTTCTTTTTTTCGTGTTATAAAGTTTATCACAGACAGGAAGTATGCTTTTTTGTATTTACTATATCAGATTGACTGGGCATCGAAATCACGATCGCTTGATTGGTCCGCCGCTGTTAGGCATTACGTCGTAGAATTAGGCATTACGTCATAGTTATGTCATTAGAATAATCATTTATCTATTGCCCGAATCTACCGCCTGTTGTCACTCCAACAGGTCTAGTGTCAACAGGTCAAAGGTGAACGTACATAAGAAATAGGCTTCTCTTATAGGGTGTATTTTAAAACAATAAAATAAATGAAGCACCCACATATGGATACTTGTTTCTTCACATGCAAAAAAAAAACATTTTATTTAAGCAATTTAGGCGATAGAAAACGTCAACAGAGAAACTTTACAACCACATTCAAAATAATAATGTTCCGTGTCCGGCCATCGTTCACTTGGGAAATTCGATTAAATCAAAATATGATTTTCTTTCCTCATCTTGAGATTTTTAAGGCTTGGAAATACATTTAATTTAGGTTGATAACAAGAATCGTGCAAAGTTACACATTTATAAACTAAAGAATGGATTTGAACAGCAAGAAATGGATAAACATTTTAATGCTTACCTCTGTTGCACTTTCGATAGGTTTGTTGTTGTATACCTATACAAACGTTTAATTTAAAATTACAATATTCAAATTGCTTGTTTAGTTTTATTTTGTCAATAACAAAAAGTGCAATACAGATATATTGTGTTAAATATTCCATATTTTAAATGTTGCAGGGGCAAGCGATGTTTATGGGAAGATAGATTTTAGCAAACCGGCCATTTTAGGAGGACGGGTCACATTTACACTAACGTTTAACAGGACATGCCCACAACATTATTGGCAATATAGGTACCGAAACACAAACCAGGTGTTTCACTACGAGGAAAATACAATAGATATAGGGGAATTCAACAATACCTTTACATTGACACTGATGCACGCAAAGTCAACTTACCACAACACTAATATCTCCTTTTACTGTGATAGTGACGTTCCAGTAGACACTGTGAGGTTGGATTTAATCGGTAAGCAGAAACATCACAGCAAAGCAAAGCAAGGTATTGCACGCTAGCCGGAGGTGAGTTGTGGCCGCGTCATCTACCGCTAGGCGTAATTTTGTGTGTTTGATAAGCCACACGCTTGTAGTTGAATTAGTAAGTAGGCACCGGCCAGATGCAGATGGCCTGAACAATCACGTACGGCGCGTGAAGGGCGCAGGTTTCGGCTTGAATCTTGTTTTATGCGTTTTATACTTAAGAATACGTTTAATTTAAAATTTACAATACATGTATTTAAATTGCTTAGTAATTTTAGTACTATAGTACTAAAGTTTTATTTTGTCAATATAAGTACTATAGTACTAATGTTTTATTTTGTCAATAACAAAAAGTGCGATACAGAGATATTTTGTTAAATATTCCATATTTTAAATGTTGCAGGGGCAAGCGATGTTTATGGGAAGATAGACGTGAGCAAACCGGCCATTTTAGAAGGACAGGTCAACTTTACGATAACCGTGAACAGGTTATGCTCACACTATAATTGGCTATATATGCTCCAAAACGCAAAAGATGTGTTTTACGTGGACAATACAACAATAATACAGAAGGTTAACAAGACTGGGGAAGTAAACACTACCTATTCGTTAATACTAATGAAGGCGACGTCGAATTACAACAAACTTAATATCTCGTTTGGCTGTGATAATAAAGACTCAGTAGACACTGTGACGTTGGATTTGATCGGTAAGCAGAAACATTACAATGTTTGCATGTGTAGAAAATAATATATTTCCACTTACAAACCCTTCAGCTAGATCCAAGCTCGATAACAAAGCAAGGTATTGCACGCTAGCCGGAGGTGAGGTGTGGCCGCGTCATCTACCGCTAGGCGTAATTTTGGGTGTTTGATAAGCTACGCGCACTTGGAGATGCCAGGAGTTGAGTTTGTGAGTAGGCACTGGGCATGAGAGATGCATAGGGCCCGAAAAATCACGTACAGAGCGTGAAGGGCGCAGGTTTCGGCTTAGATCTAGTTTTATGAGTAGCAGTAGTGTGCTCAGTAATAAAATTGTAGTGACATGACGGTCGTTCTGATTATTTGTACACACACCAACATAATAGAGTCACAGTAAAACGTTTTCCATTTCCATAAAAATTGTATTGCGTACTTATTAAACCATACTTATATGTTTGATTAGACAATTTCAAAGGCTGCGGCATTTTGTTTGTGCGCCCATCTATCGCCGAGAAGGGTTCAACTGTACATATAGAATACTACCCCTCTGACATAAGAAAAGGAAAACCACCGGACTACTTTAATATGACAAAAAACAACGTGCCGTTCGACTCCTCCAAGGAGAGGTATAAAGTGATTGAATCAAGCGAGCTGCGGCACGTGCTAGAGATAAAGTCCGTGACACCCGAGGACGTGGGCGACTACCGCATGGACTGCGGGGGGTATCTTGGATCGACCAACACCGCGTCTTTACACATAAAAGGTATCTATTCTTTTGTCAAATATTATCGTAAATCGTTGGATAAATGTCCTTTTGTCATTAAGTATACTATTTTTACTATTATATTTGGCTAAATTGTAATTTGTTATTAATTTTTACCTGTATGTTTGCTACAATACCTTGTGACCTTAAGTATTGACCATATTTTGACGACTAAAACAACTCTGTTGCAACATTTCAAAGATTTGAAAGAACCAGACGACGTGACCACACATAGTACGACACCCGAGACCACAATACTGCCTGCAATAACGACTGACGTGGCATTGGCCGACGACCGTAAGTTTGAACCTTCTTGCACGCAAAACCCCTTTGTGTTGCTTTTACAAGATACACATGTTCGTGTGTATTTAAATGTTTTTTTTCTATATTCCACTGTTCTTAAATAAAGTACCAACGTTGAAAAGGCATTTGTTACATATACGAGTTATAATACTTTTATTTGAATACACGCCAGTGCCGCCCAACTCCGAGAAGTTCACGTTTTCCCTGCCGTATGTCGTCATCGGCTCAGTCGTCTCAGTCGTGGTTGTCGTCGTAACCATTGCTTCAGGTAACATGCAGCTGTCGGTGTATATTGTTATAGTCTTATAGGTTATCGCAGGAGTTGATACGTTTTTAGCCTGGAACGGAAATGAGTAAGAATAAAACGTGTTCGTGCGATTAAATTATTAAGAATTTTTAACCATTAAAATTGAATGTTTAGAAGATAAAAGGTATTATATCTAGGAACGGATTACTTATAATATGAATGTATTGTTTGATCAATTTTTTGTTACACGTATTTCCATATTTTATTATAATTCCATGTGGTTTTTGTTTCGTTTCTAATATATTGCCATTATACATGTCGTACATCTTCCAGCACACCTAATTATAAATCATACTAGATGTTGACTAATTGGTTAAATTGTGCTTTGGTCACTGGCAAACATTGTAAACGAAGCTCATTACATTTTAGTTAACAACATACATTTAGAACACGTTTTGTGGCCTATTGCGTAGACGTGTAGCTCTTAGGTCGTTTAAATGTATGTGGTTCATAAAATTGGGCGCTGGTACATGTAGTGTACTTTGAATTTTGATCTCAGTTGTTTTATAGGATGTGTAAACGAAGATGCATAAAACAGTGAGTTTTTATTGCAGAAAATGAGTTTGTGTGCATCCTACGTAGAACAGACAGAAAATCTCCGTTCAGTTTAACCGTAATAGGTTTAGTATATTTATAAGCCTGAACCGTACAAGTGCAAATTGTAGTGGAATTGATATGGCACTGGCCTTGAATGCATAGATTCCGCAAATGTTCAAGCTCCTCCCATTTCTGTAGTATTCCTTTCTTCACGTGTTAAGGTTTATCACAAATAGGAAATATGCTTTCTTTTGTGTTTAATAGATCAGATTGACACCTGACAATGTTAGCCTAATTCACTGGATTAACATTGACAATGTTCTGTTATAACTGATCATGATTGACAAATGCAGTACTGTCCATCTTGCAAGGGCGCGGAAACCACTCTAGACTAATACATAGAATAATTTTCTTTTTTATTTTACCTCTAATTTCCCTTAAACTAATGTAGCGCCGAGTACTAAAACAACATCCGTTTTAACTTGGTGTTATGTTATGCATTTGTATAAGAACAGTATTGATTGTAACATCTTGTCATTTTCAGTTTACAAATGCATGATACTGAGACGTCAAACTCGTTGGTAAGTGCAACCAGGTCTATGTGGTCTTTAATAACAAGTGTCTGTCTTTACAGCAAAACAACAACAATTTCGACAAACGGTATATCCCTGTTTCCAAAGATAAAAAATATCTTAATCTTTAAACGAAAAAGTTTGATTTTTTTTTGCTAAACCACATAAAGGATTCAAAGAGATTAATAAATCGTGAGTTTTGTTTTAAAACGTATTTGCAAACGTTTTACTAAAATGTTGTCAGAAGTGCAACGTCTTTCCATTCTTCGTCACTGCTTACGCTGTCCACCGCTCTAGGTACAGTGTATTTATTTTCTACAACTTACACGCGGCACTAACCTATTCGCCAAAATAACCTGTTACAAGTAAGGACCGTCACGCCAAGGACACTCCGTTGCGGGCAATTCCGGAAATCGTGCAACCAGAGGCGGACTCGTCGAATGACGGAAATGACGGACAACACATGGCCGTGGAGGGCAACCAGTACGCCAACGTACAGAGGGCACCTCAGGCAGCGGCGAGCGGCAGACAGGTGCGGGTTTTGTTCCTAGTTGCATAACGGTTTCTTTATCATTTGAGCAAAACGCATTTAGTTGGTTAGATAAAAACAATTGACGATAGGGAAAGATAAGACAAGATTCGATTCAATGAATGTTTCCAACATAAACATTAAGGAAAAATAATCAGGTGTTCTTTTTGTCAGTTGCGTCCGTTTAGCTATGTGTTCTGGTTGTTTAGGCGGGTTTTGTTTTGTTAGAGCCATTTTGTTACGGTGTTCTCAAACGTTTACATAGGCAACATCATATTTTGTTTGAATTTTGAACTGCCATGTATGTTACCATTTTTACGCCCGAGTCTACCACCTATTGTCACTGTGATAGGCCGAGGATCAACAGGTCGAGGGCGCCGCCATGCGGGTCTACACTAACCTCGACGTCGAGCGTTTGGAGAGACGGAGCACGCATGTGTATACCGACATAGACCTCAACAGACCGGCGGGAATGGACTGGGGGAGCAACCTGTACGCTAATCAAGAAAGAGGCGTGTGCATCGTCCACGAAAGTGCAGAATATGTAAACTGTTAATGAACTATGTACCAGTAGTGGTATTGTAAATGTTCATTAGCTTGCTTCCTAAACACATTTCGAGTATACATTAAGGTTTGAGGACACTTGAGTTACATGTCCATACTTGTTATTATGTGGTTAGATTTTGTATTATGTTGATATTCCTGTATACTTTCCTTAGCCTATACCTGCATCTTTGAAGATTTAAAACTCTTGAATGTATAATTATCACGCTACCAGTGCCCATTTCTGGTAATTAAATACATGGTTAGTAAAGTGTGTGGTTTCTTCCAAAAACAATTAAGTTTTTAAACAAAATGTATTTAAATAATTTAAACGTGTTTTGTACATTATACATAATATTTAAAGTTAAGTGACTGTTTGTCAGATAATAACTTGATTTTTGCATAGAAAAAAGGAGAATAAGTTTGACGACAGTTTTGTTTTCAACGCGTAGGTTTGGGGTATACAATAACAAAATTTTAGGCACTGTATCGTAAGGCAATGTTAAGGTAACGTATCGCATATTGTGTAAATCCGTTTTAATTGTAATTCAACTGAAATTTAACATTTGAAATACGATATGTTTTATAATCATTGAAAACGATAATAAGAAATGAGTTTCATTTAAGTATGCATTTAAAAACACATGAACAAAACACTTAATATATCTATCCTGCATTACACAATACCAGTAACATTTTGTTAAGCAAGTTAAGACGACCATACCTTTCTTTGTTGGGATAAAATTATAATTCGAATATACGTTTTTGTTGTTTTTTCTTCAGAAATGTCATTTAAAAAGTATTTGTTCAACAAGTTGTTAATCCTTAGATTCACATTAAGTGTGTTTGGTTCCAATTAATGCCGTGTTTCACATTCATTTGGTGAAACGATATTACGGCGGTCTACCCACTCTTGTCCTGATTATCTACCCTGAACGTAGCGTAACCAGTGCACACACTCTTGTCCTGATTATCTAGCCGGCTATAATTGCAAAAGAAAGAGATTGGCGACTTGTTGTATGCTGAGATGACCGCCTTGGGTGATATGCGTAGCTAAGCATTTGAGCAATTTTAGCGCAACTCTGAGATCGATTCACCATAAGAAACGTTTCCCCTTAGTTTTTGCAAGCCCAGATCATCCATAAAGAGCAAAGAGGGAATCGAACAATGTTTCGACCTCCGTTGGAAAATTTCGACAATCTCCAGGATTTTAAAATATAAAACGATAAGGCTAACAAGAGAATGAATTCATGAACTATTGAAGCTGTTCATCAATAGCAATGAAAGATGC
>Ga0224511_10004781_pt1 | contig 10383 bp, 3 predicted proteins | sample SF_May12_sed_USG_2_FD_169988 | JGI IMG/M metagenome (GOLD analysis project Ga0224511, IMG submission 169988) | Sediment microbial communities from San Francisco Bay, California, United States - SF_May12_sed_USGS_8_1 | ecosystem: Environmental > Aquatic > Marine > Sediment | place: USA... | reverse complement strand
AAACGTATTATAAACGTACAGGTTTTACTGAAAGACATCGTATGCCGTTAAAGATCTCATAAAAAAGCATTTGGGTTGTTCATTGACATAAAAAGGTAACAAAACTCGCGTTCCCATTTAAGATAGGACCGTACAGTGCGTGTGCTTCAGTAGTAAAAGGCAACTGTTAAGACAATGGAGATCAATCTGCTCACATCGATTACGTCACGCGTTGCTACTTTAATCTCTGCCTCCAGCAAGGATCACGTGACGATAGAGTATCACGTGATGTGTTTAGTTTTCTGTAGGTATAGTACGTTGTATTCTGTGAAATTTTACTTTCATAATTTCATATTTTAAGTTCCTTTTTAATATGATCAATTAATATTTCTAATAATGATTATTTAATATTTTTAAAGGAAAGATACTATATTTTAAGAAGATAAGTCCAGAAAAAATATAATTAAAAAAAACACTATCCGCCTGTATTTGGGCGAAAAACCTTGCTGGTGGCAGTGATATAATATACTGTCAAGGGAAGTAATCACTGCGGGGAGTTTGAATGGAGATATGTACCTCATACTTCACTATCGCGGGATTAAATACCGGAAGTGGGTTGATGTTTTCACTGCTTTCGTTTAACTCACGTTTTATGTCAACGTCTTGTAAGAACAGTAAAGAGTAAAGCAATCCAAATGTACACTTGTAACCAGGGCTTGTATTCATAAAGAAACTTAAGTAATAACAATTTGAATCAGCCAATGAGAACATAGGTTACATCGGAAAGAGCCAATGGCATTGAGTGTTACATACACATTTGACTTAAGATGTTTTATGAATACGCGCCCAGATCAGGTTTACTTCAGAGTGTGTCTAAATTGTTGTTTAAAAATGGTGACAACGATTTTGAACGGTATGAATTATGCTGGAAATGAAATATGTCATTGTCATTTTGGACATATAAGTCTTAGTAAAGGAAAGTTCTAAGCTAGCATAGTTTGCATGGGGGGAAATAGTAGCCTGTATTTAATTAAAGATGTTCATGAATGAAAATGTAAGATGTCCACTCTGCTGACGACCCGAAGCACATGTGCGGAACTCTGTTTTCATTAGCGTACATTGTATTTTCCTTAAAGCGGCAACTATTATCATTTCTGTATAAGTGTCGACCTCCAAATGAGCAATGTTCCCAGATGAAGAGTTTTATGCGAAGAGTGAACGCTTCTGTTCGCTTTTGATAACCGAAATACCGTACATTGTTTTGTATGTTTAAACAATTACACAACTCTGCAACTTCATCAAACTAAAAAACGGTTGTTATAATAGTATATCTTTGACTAATGTTTTGCAAAGGAATACAAATATTTAAGTTAGGATATTTCTTGTTTACTACCACATTATGTATATATTTACACGTTGTTTAATATTAAACCCTCAATACATATCTACAACCAGTCCTTCCAGTCGCCCATGAGGGGAAAATTCCACTGATGAAAGGGAAAGTTTTCAGGAAGCACAGCCTGCACTACATGGGAAAATAGCAGCCTCGGTTTTATTGAAGCTGTTCGTCACTGGTAATGAAAAATGCCACTGACGCATAAAACAACATACAATCCTTGATCTCTGAGGATCAGAAATATATAACTACACAATGTTGAAGTACGGGGCGACATTTTGCAGCCGCCTCGCAGGCACTTAACACTAGCTGTAGTAAATACCAATTCTTTCAAAACACCAAGACGTATAGAGGACTTTTTCCAGTCTGCGAATTAGTCTATACGCCCGAAGCCCGAGTCGAGAAAACGGCCGGTCGGTTGATTAGAATTTTATAGAAAAAAGTCCGACCGGTCGATTTAAAGTTTGGAGTAAAAATGTAAACAAAGTAACAAATTTGCATTAACATTGGTTGTGAAGTTATTTGTTCGTAAAATCTACATCAAAATTAAAAATCAACGCATTTCTAATATGTATTGTATGAATTATGACTACAACAAAAAATGTCGGGTTTTTTTAAATTTCAGTCGGGCTAAAGAAAATTCCATTTAAATAGCCCGAATGGCTATAGTCGAAAAAAATGCCCGCAAACGGAGTCGCGCCAACCTGGAGATGGCCTAGGGATGGCCACTTATCTTTAAATTGCATGCATTTAATATGTCAACGGAATATACATTAGTGAAACAAAGCCTTTCGATTGTAAGAAAATCTCCCGTCTTATGGAATCCATGAATAACTTATACAGTGACTTCGGATATCGTCTGATAGCCATATTGATTGATAACGTTTGGGTGATACCTTAGATTTTATCCAGGCTGCGTTTTTGTAAATTGACCTATCGACAGCCCGCCTTCCTGTCCTGGTCTTCATGGTTTACGCATCGCTTGCCTGAATACTTATTATGACATGAAAGCCATATCGCTCCATTATAATATTACTGACCAATTATCGGACTAGGTGAAGGTGATAGCGCTTTGCATAGGCATGATCGACAAGTGAATACAATAGATGGCCCGACAAAGCTGGTCCGTCAAGACGCCATTTTGGGCGGGCTGTCGATAGGTGAATTGCTTCTTGCGTATTCGTGAACTGTTAGAATTATTCATATTGGTATGTTTGTGTTGTGGTTGCTTTTTCTGTGATTTTGACAACGTTTTTACAGAATGTGGGTCTGTGTTAAAAACTTCCCAACCCATCTTGTTGCTGAATGTCTGTCCTTGATCATGAACGTACTTACTGCATTTCTCTAAGGTGATCAGGTTTTACTACACGAGCTATGCGCTGTCACCCCGCACCCAACACCCCCCCCCCCAAAAAAAAAACAACAACAACAACACAACAAGACAACAACAACAACAACATTGCAACATGAATTTAGTTAATATATTTTCTACAATACATGTTTAGTTGAATATGTCATAATTTACTTTTGTCCTAAAGGGGTCCTTCCTAATACTTGGTTAAGAAATTTGTGGTATTGTTCTTATCTGAGGAAATGCCAATCTTCACCATGAGAAAAATGGCCACAAATCACGCAACTGATTGCTAAATCCATGCATTATAGATGACCCTCCAATCAGCCGGGCACCTGTCGTGTTGCAATCAGACCGAGTAACAGTCACAACTGCCATCTTCCCAGGAACTGCAGAGGCCCTCTATGGTTCACACGGACCTGCCGCTTGCAGGCAACACCTCAAACCTTGATAAGATGCCGTCGACCTTATATGTGCATGACGTCTGCATTTTTATATTTTTCTGGTCCTAAGAGATCATGGATTGTTTAATGTTAAGTTGTTAACATTTAAAAATTGAATTTCGCTCATGCGCTCGGGGGCGTCAGTGGTGTTTCATCTTACATTATCACTGATGAACATCTTCAATAAAACCGAGGCTGCTATTTTCCCACACAGGCTATCCTTTCTGAGGACTTTACCTTTTCTCAGCTTCATACACATATAATAGCCTATATTTAAAGGAAGTGGTTGCGTTAAGGTTCCCCCACACTTTAAAAGTTGTGTTCTATTGTCGATAATTTAATAGGCTCCTTACCTTGATGGAATGACGGCAAGTTAAATAATCAAACATATTTATTTCTGATAACTTTGGCTAATCTGTTATCATTTGAAGCTCGAATGGGTTGATATTCAGGGATTCATTGTATAAAGGACAAAGCCTTGTATAACGAACCTTCGCAAATTTAATTTGAATACCACAGAAACCAGTCTTAACCAGCAACAGCGTCCAACAACGCACCTGTTGTGACGTCATCGGTGGCTGATGTACGGCACCCGGGCCAAGTATTCCGTTTCTTGTTTCATCTCAAAATGACCTTCTGATGAGAGAAAATGTGGATTTATGTCTTTTCCGCCATTAACAGTCCATTTTGGTGTTGGATGTTGTGAATTAAGACAAGACTCAGACGTGCGGCGTGGACATTATAAGTATCTTTCATGTGTTCCTGGTGTGGATGGGAATATCCATCCCGAGGACTGAGTGCAGCATAGCTTCGTCACCGCCTTGCTGCACGAAGACCGAGGGATGGATTTTCCCATCCATATCAGGAACACATGAAAGATACTTGTTCTTACATATTTTATTTCATTTAAATTTATGGTGCCTGAAGCAATAAACAAACAGCGCGACCTTTTTCTTTATAGTAAAACCAGAGCGTAGCGACATTTCATTCAACAAGCCTCGTCACCGCCTATGCTGCACTACGCTTTTGGGTTGGATTTTCCCATCGACTATAGGAACACATGAAATATACTTATAGCCCCATATGCAAGAATAACACTTCCTACGCCAATAAAAGTACAACAGTGACCAATGTGCATTTTTACACTTAATACACTAATAAAACATTTCTAATTACATATGAATAATGCCCACATTCCTATATAAATTAAAGAGATGAGCAAAAAAAATAGTTATTGCAAACAAAGCAGACGGAATCAAGAATATTTTTTAAAACACGATGGGTTGCTTTTTATTATTGTCGTTCGGTTCGGTGTAGTTTGGGGTATAGGAAAACATGTAGAGTTCTTGATTTTTTCTTTTACACAAAGATGCATGATATCCATCTGAAGTTCTCATTTAAATGTTAATGGCATCTTAAGTGGTAAATGTTATGTTAAAACACACGAGTTTTGGGTATTCTTGATTAGTTTAGTTCTTCTTAAACATATAATGATACATAATAATTGTTACTTAAACATGTTGAGACAGATTTAACAATAGTATTGATCATTTCCAAGAAGGATTCGATTTATCACAACGCACAATCTTAATTAAACCATGAAGCAAAGTTTCTCTCACAAAGAGCATTTAAAACAACAACGAATTATAAAACACCGACGGTGTTACTGTGTCATAAATTATCGGTGAATTTAATTCCGGAAATAACGATTCGTTATTGCTTTTTGTCACGAAATCTTTAACGAATTTGCGTGTACCGGATCTTCGTCCAATCTCTGACCAGATTGTTGGTTCTGTATGTTTCACTTAAAACAGTTTTACTTACATCGAACAAAGGTTATTTAAAGATGAAAACTTTAGCTGATATAGTCAAGATATGTATCTATGGAGCTTGGTAGTATTGCAATGAAGCCACCTTGTGCTAAATCTCTTCAATCTGAATCCGCCCGCGCTTGTTAAACGTGTGTTAGATATTTGGATATCTTATTTTCCAAAACACCACGCAACCCACAACGGTTTATGTACACATTTATAGATGTTATGTCTGTATCTTTCGACCGAAGCTGATTACACTCAACTATAAGACTTTTAGTATAAAGTAATGCCATCTATAACTCTACATATTAACATATTAGCGAACAATGACTATGTTGAAAAAGTGTAGCCCGCACATTTGTCTTTTGTGTGTTTATGTTTCCAAGCAAAACGTTGAAATACCGTTGAAACAGTGAAATAACTTGACTACGATGCAATCAGCTAGCTCATTTGCCGAGAGGTAACGCATCCGACTGCGATGCCAATTGTCCAGGGTTCAATTCCCAGGACCGACAAGTATATTTATTGTTTGCTGTTTGGTTATTGTTGTGTTTTACTTTTTGGTTCAAGAACATTTATTTGTTGCCATTCCTTTTGTAATGCTATTTTAGTTAGTCTGCATAGAATACTGCCAAGTTTGTGACTACTTATAGGGATATTAAGATACAGATAAAGCATCTGCATGAGTGGATTATTATTATTATTATTATTATTAATATTATTATTATTATTATTATTATTATTATTATTATATGGAATATTTCTCATTTCGTGTAGAAAATATTTATTAAAGTTAAACACGTTTACCCGAAAGATATCTATGCCACTCATCTTCTCACAGATATATGTATGTGTCGGCATTTGATATAAACTGGTAACAAAACCCGCATTCTCATTTAAGGTACCATCATACATTGCGTGTAGTTAAATATTAAAAACAAAAGTACAAGAAAATGGAAGCGTATACCGTAACAGTAACTAGCGCTTAGAATTAGTACAGAAAGTATGGAGCAGAATTACAAACTAGGAAATGTCCAAAGAAACAATGTTGCAGACAAGGCAGAGTGATAAATGGAAGAGATATTCAAAGAAAAAATGTTGTAAACAATGTTGACAAGCCATGTTTATGGGCACCATGACAAAATGGCCCGTACAAAACGCACAGAACATCACTAAACACGGAGTATACAAAGACGCAACAGACATTAAGAAATACTTATTTTGTGTTTGTAGGATTTTTCTGTTCTTTTATTTTCAATTTTCAATTACTTAAAGGACTTCCCCAAAACATGTTGAGTGTCCGCCTTGGTACGGTAAATGAAAAACACTGGGGGTTTAAACCAGTTTTCCGCTGCAGTAAACCTCACACTTTCTTAACACCATGACAATACGGCCTGTACAAAAAACAAACACAGTAAGCACAGCAAGGGGCACGCAATCAAACAGCTAACATTACCTTTTCTATTTTTTAAATTTTGTTTCTATTTATAAAAACGATTTCTCAAACAAATGGTGAGAAAGTTGAGTCATTCTTTCGGGATACTATACAGTATTAGTTGGTCGACGAACTCAAATAATTCGATTTTAACGGATTATTTTAGATTTCATTTAAAATGTCATTGTTGAAATATTTGAAACGATATTCACTGTGCTGCAATTGAACGATTTTAAGAAAACATAGAATATTGCCATTTCATCCGAAACACCAAAACAATGTAATGGACCCGCGCCAACCGGGTGCTTTGACTTGTAAGCATTCGATATGTCAACGGAATATTAATTAGTGAAACAAAGCCTTTAGAATGTGAGGAAATCTCCTGTCTTACGGAATCCATGAATAACTTATACAGGGATGTCTGATGTCGCCTGATAGACATATTGATTGATAGCGTCCGCGTGGTTTGGTAGTGTTATTTTTGCTAGTTACAATTTGCTTATAAACAATTAAACTTAATATAGTTTTGTTCGAGTCAGTTTTAGTCTTTTTTCGTCTCTTTCGTGATAAATTGTCAAACATATTTTCATTTTTTATTAGAGAAGTACTGTAAATGGTTGTTCAAAAATGTGTGATTGGAAGTTGGTGTTTTTATATTGACCACGTTCGATAAACAGGTTGTAATTTGATTATATTAAACAACTTTATTACACTTAGTGTTTGTTTGTTAATGGGACTCCACTGCGTCCTAGGTCAAAGATTTGACGAGCATCCGATACACGCAAATTCGTTTAAGTTTTAGTGAAGAAAAGAAATAACGAATCGGTATTTCCGGAATTAAATCGGCCGATTATTTACAACACATCCAGTGGTATTTTAACTACTCTCTGCAGGAAAAGCTTGCTTTATGGTTTTAATTAAGATTGTGCGTTTTGATAAGTCGAATCTCCTTGCTAGGAAATTATCAATACCCGTGATAAAGCTGCCTTAAAAGATTCAGGCAGTAATTACAATGTGTCATTCGGTATTTAACAAGTAATAAAAGAATACTTCATTGTCTTAAACTATACAGTTTCTTGAAATAACATATATTCAAACATTCATTATATACAATACCAACGCGAACCATGACAAGACAAAAATAAGGAGAAAATGTAATATAGACATTCAAGTAAATAACATTAAAGGGACATCGCTGTGGTCTGGTCGTGTAACACGCTTTAAAAGAAGATTTTCGAAAACCTATATATTCTTGTTACCAACGTATTAAGTGTATAAAACTAAGTGTGTGGTACCTTAATATGTCATCTGTCGCTTTGGCATCTCGGTTTAAAATTGGATTGTATCTGTTGAACAGGGAAAGGCGTTGCAACGCTTCTCCGAGATCAATAGACATACTACAAGTTTTAAATGAATTGCCAACCAATAAAAGACATATTAGGATACCACAAGATAGACTCTTATGTCATGCACACGTCGACAACAACAAAAGCTTTTCGAGAAAAATCTTTTTATGTGTGTTACACGACCATACCTCAGTGCAGACCCTTTAATGTCTTTGTTTTTCAGTTTTCGTAATAATATATGTTGCACAATTTGTATGGCTATTAACAAGAATAAATGGCGTATTTGACAGATGTGTCTCTTTAATGGAAAGTGTGATTCTTTGTTGCAACTTTTATTTTTAGCAGAGTTCTAATCGAACTTTTTATTGAAACATCACTAAATGCGCAACTGATACTATTTGTTTACAAATTGTCATTGGTGAATTAGGATATTTTATTTCTAAGAAACTTAATTCCAGCAAATTTCAGAGTGTCTTTGTAAAATCGTCGCTATAAGCAGTTATTTTATTATTAAAATAAATGTTTTGCCATCATGTTTCTCTCTCAAACGCTTTGATTAAAAGCACACGATGGGAAATTACATAAATATATGTTAGTCTGGTTTTTGGAAAGCTCTTGTCCGAGAATTCACATTAATCTTTCAATTGTATGCATTCAATATGTCAACGGGGATTCGGTAGGCCTTTTTCCAAGGTACAGATTCTTATTGTTTACTTTTTTTATTAAATACTTCTTCATTTTGTATTTTGGCTAGTTGTGTTGTTAATTTTGGTGATTTACAGACAACAAAATTGTATTGTTGTTAAACAAGAGATATCGTCATGGTGATGCTAGATTCTATGCCTGTATCTTTTAGGTCAGAATTGTTTACATCTTACATTAAAACCATGTTTAAGCAGCGAAACATACTCCTGTAAATATCAGAAACTGCCAAATATAGTTGTTCATTCATGTAAAAAATATTACAGAAAAATGTATTTGTTGAAAATGTCTGGCCCGCAATTTTGGCTTTGTTTGTTTACGTTTGCGTCGAAACAGTTAAGTGGCTTGACTACAATCAATAATCTCAGTTGACTCGGTGGTGCAGTGGTAACGCATCCGCTTTAGGTGCAAGAGGTCCCGGGTTCAATCCCCGACTCCGTCAACGGTTTTTATGTTAGATTTTTTTGTTTTGCTGTTGTTGTGTTTTTACTTTTTTGTCCCAAAACACATTATTTATCACAAAAGTTTGAGTATAAAGGTACAGACCTAGCATCTTTAAAACATATTTTGCTCAATTGTGTCTCTATTAGGAGGAAGAAATGATGTTTAATCAATGTGTCTCATTTCTGGAAAGCGTCTTTCTTTGATATTTTAAATTCTATTGACGGGGTGCTAATAAAATATTTATTGCAACATCATTAAGTGCCAAGTAGCTATTACTGTTTTAGTATATTTATATGTCTTTGATTTATTTACAACTCAAATGTATATCGATTACTGGACTAGAGAATTGGATTACAATTATTATATCTAAGTTCTAAGAACTAAACAATTCGACTTAATTCGAGCGACGCTTGGAGTGTCTTGGTAATAATACATAAACAATGATTTAAAACTAAAGTTGTTTGCCGTATTTGTTCCTGCCATTTTATTTGTGTAAAAACATTCGAAAGAAAATACTTAATAGCGTGTTTAAATTGGTCTAGATTCTTGAAAAGCTCTTGAAAAGGTTTTTTGCAGCATTCTAATTGATTTTACTTGAATATACTTGAATATACAGATGTTAATATTGTTATTACGTTGAATTATAATATATTTTCAGTATTTTGTCTATATATTAGACACACATGTGTTTACAGTGTAATGTTGTCTCATTTATGAAATGACTCGAAACAACATTCATGTAAGTAAATGCAGTCATTTTTATAAACAAACGCATTGTTTCAAAGTGAAATATAATATCGTGTTATATTGAATTACAGATGGTTATTTTTTCCTGGAAAATGTTAGACATATTTTCGCTTCCTTTAAACTGGCGAAACTGGTTCTAAATTAGAAGTTATAAGTGTTGATGTGCCAGTTAATTGCGAGAACCTGTAAGGAAGATTGCCTTTTAATCAAAATCCTGTAGACTGAGCTGTGCAGTAATTGGTTTAATTGGGTCTGAGGTCTGCTCTTGTAAAACAAACTCTTTACGCACAGCTCACGTGCTCACGTGCTAGAATAAACGCACGTGGATATTTCCACGAGGAACTGCTGTTGAGAAATGCATTAAAGCAGCTGTCCTCCAGAATATACTAAAAAATCATTATTTACAAATACACGTATTTCAAAATATCTCTTCAAATATATATAAAAGTTGTTAGAAATATAAAAAACTACATATTTTCACTTTTTTGCTTTGAAAACAGACAATTCGCTTTTCTGCCATCGAGATATTCTTTACATTCTATACATAACGGCTACTGCGTTAGTAACGCAGTAGATTATGCAAAGAAAAGCTATGTTTTACCAACGATTTTGTCAACTGAATTAAGGAGTCAGTATAAAAGATTTCTCCACTGATCATAACTGGACCAGTATTTATCGTTAATTTTATTATTATTTTTCATTTTTTATTTTTAGCAACTGGGGGAC
>Ga0224511_10004780_pt1 | contig 10384 bp, 7 predicted proteins | sample SF_May12_sed_USG_2_FD_169988 | JGI IMG/M metagenome (GOLD analysis project Ga0224511, IMG submission 169988) | Sediment microbial communities from San Francisco Bay, California, United States - SF_May12_sed_USGS_8_1 | ecosystem: Environmental > Aquatic > Marine > Sediment | place: USA... | reverse complement strand
AATCTTAAACGTTAGAATCTTAGCAATATACAACTACATGACATTTTATTATGTGTTATACTTTACTATGTATTTTGGGCCGGTGGCCTTTATGTACAAAATAAACAATTTGAGTTGAGTTGAGTTGTTCTTGAAACGAAAGATAAACGTAGGAACAGTATATCTAAAAAAATAATGATGATGATAATAATTATAATAATAATAATAATAGTAAAATTAATAATAATAATAATAATAATAATAATAATAATAATAATAATAATAATAATAATAATAATAACAATAATAATAATAATAATAATAATAAAGCCATTTAAACAGGGTCTTAATAGCCATGTAAAATAATATATTGCGTGCTTACGTATCACAACACATTTTATAAAGGCGCATTGTCATCAACAACAAAGAGTAACAGGTACAAAAACGTACACCTATAATTTTATGAACCGCCCAAGTGGGCGTGGTTTCGTAATATGCGTGCAGGGTGATAGTAGAGTGTGCGCCACTTAACATTGAATGTCAGATCGTATATCAGTTGATTTTTATTACAGAAATATCCATTTTGATAGTCTTGTGAGCGTTACCTTTGATAAAATGTTTAAATACACGGGAGTTTTGCTTGGGATATCTGCCCTCTGCTGTCAAACATTTTCACGTTAGTGTTTTAAATACTATATAATGCATATTGTTTATATTTATGTTTAAATGTTAATACATAATCATGACAGATTTAAAGTTTAATAATACTTACAGGTATCTTGATGATTTATGTTCACTTGACAATACTTTATTTCAAACTTACATAACAGCTATTTACCCTAAAGAACTTATTCTTCTGCAGTCGAATAGTAGTGAAAATAAAGCTACGTTTTTAGACTTAGATATTCAAATCCATAATCTTCACTGTACAATTAAAATTTATGACATTTATATGGCATAATAAAATAAGTGTATCTATAAAGTAGATTTAGTTCAAAATATTCGTATATAAGTAAACCCTTTTGCAAGTAACATCGTTGAGTAAAAAGGATTGTGATGCAACTTCTAATATAAACTTAAGTATGACGATGCTTTCGCGTTATGGTCCTCAAAATCTGAGGATATCAATATTTTTATAAGATACATACTTTAAAGTATCTAAATAAAACAATTCTCCATGCACACACTATGATAACTAAAATGTTCAATTATGGTAATTGGACGGACTTGAAGAAGTTTTATATGTATGAAGTTATTGCCTAGATAAGGAGCCAGTAATGAGTTACTGGCATGCATGTGTGCACTCTTTATAAGTTGCGGTTAAGTTGAATAAGTTTTCGATGAAATGAACAAACCCATTACTGACCGCCTTGATATAATTTTAGGTGTTACAGGTATAAAATCACTAGAAACATACAACGTTTATTTCTATGTTATTTTTCATATTTCATTTAATATGTGTTTAGACACGTGCCAGGACACTAAGCGATTTGGGGAAGATACCCCGAATAGCCGGCAAAAAACAACAACACAGGTGAGAAAACGCGTTTAAGCCACGCGCTGGCAGATTTGACCTTGTGTTATTTTATGCTTGTAATGCTTTTACTAATTGCTTTATAATTTGTTTTTTATGTTTTGACTACTTGTTTCTTTATGTATATGTATATACACTCAACAACTTTTCTAATTGGTCACTTTTATTTTGTTGTTATCTCGACATCTACCAAACCAATTGGATCGAACTTTATAGCGTTTTATACAGACATATTTCCGTATCGGTGATGGTAAAAATGAGCCACTCTGAGTGTTGTGCAGTAACATCATTACATTTCCGTCATCTTTCGAAATACACATATGCTGTAAATTGATGTGTTGCATTTTACAAGGTATAACGATGCATACAACTTTCAATATTATTTCATATTCTCTCAGAAACAACTTAAATTGTATATAAAAATAAAAAATTAACAATAAAAAATTCGCAAAAGATCAGTTTTTAAATAGTAGCACATTTTAATGATATTTATGAATATAAATCAATTAAACCAATTACTTTATTCTACAAAATGACAAACAAATGCATTTGACAACCAATAGTATACCAACGATCAATATCTTTTATTTTTTTTATTTTTTACTTTTTTATCAGACCGGAAGTCGCTGATGCAGAGTCAGTTCGTCAACAAATAGGTATCAATATACGGGGTAATAATGCAAATTCGAATCTTAATTATAGTTCTGTCAACATTGTCCACAAAACAAAAACAGCAGACAAAAAATCAGAAAATTCTAAAGCAAAAGCACCATTTGTGAAACCAAAAGGAGTCTTCTACGTTAGGATTGCTTTCGTATGCGTCTAAATAGACGAGGAAATATTTTAAAATTGGTTATTCTAATCGAAGTTATCTCTTACACCGCAAAAAATAAAAAAAATCAATCAAATAATAAATTTAGCAAAATAACCGATGCGGCGTTGCTTTTGCGTAGTTTTTTAATTACGAACGTTTCAATCATAAGTGATTGTTACAGACATAATTATTGTCAGGCTTATTCCAACTTTCGTTTTTAGCAAATCTACGATATTTTTGTCAGAATTTTTTTTTTGACTTTTAACTTTTAAACTCGCGGGTTACGCCAAACGACGTCACAACTATTAAGTATAGTAATTGAATTAATATTGCAAAAAGGATTACAACATTTTATGTTAATAATGAATTTTGTTTGGACAAAAACAAAAACACAACTGGAACAAAACAAAAAGCAAACATACAAGTCTTTGCCGGGACTTAAATCCGTGATCTCTCGCACTCCATTCTGGTGTGTTACCTCTCGGTCACCGAGACAACGGAAGGTATCAATTGAAGTCAAGCTATTTAACTGTTTCAACGTAATGGTTCAAAACGTAAACAAACAAAGTCAAATTTGCGATCACACCTTTTCAACAAAGACCGTTTTTGTAATATGTTAACATGCATGGATAACTATATTTGGCAGTTTTTCATGTATACAAGAGTAGTATCCACTGCTTAAATATGATTATGTAAGATGTAAACAATTCTGGTCAAAAGATACAGGCATAGCATCTTAAAGGTAAGATAACTTGTTATTTTCCAGCTGGTGTCATAACAACAAGAGCGGTCATTGACTACGAAACCATGGGTCAGACTAACTTTCCGCTCAAGGTGACGGTGACAGACACCATAGCAACGGCGACGTCAACAATAACGCTGACCATCATTGACCTGAATGAGGCGCCTGCCCTCAACTCAAACACATACAGAACAACCGTCAACGAAGGCGCGGTACGACGGTTAATGAATCATTGTTGCTGATGTGGTATATAAATGCTTTTACAGATAAAATGTTAAACTTTATACGATTTATCTCAGTATAATTTTCTTAGATCGTACTTGTCCATATAAAGTTGTTTTAATATTTTTGAAGTAATTAATTTTCTGCTCAGGTGCAATAATCGTGGATTATGGTCGTGGAGACGGTCGGCACGGTGGTTGCTAATCCCGGCATCACAATACTGGACCCGGACAGTGGCGACTCACACAACTGTTTCATGGACTGTGGCCAGTACGACGGGTAGGGGATACCTATCTTTTAACGTTATTTACAAAAACAATGCGTCAGTTTGAAAGGCATTTATTTGTATCTAGACATAAATGAGATCTCTATAAAACAGCGTGTATGAATGTATCCCCATCCCTGTTGTTTTAGAAAAAGTCTGTAAAAAGTCGCCCCGTACTACATCATTGTGTAGTCATATTTTTCTGGTCCTCGGGGATCATGGAGTGTACATGTATGTTGTTTACATTTGAGAATAGAGTTCTGCTCATGCGCTAGGGGGCGTCAGTGGTGTGGCATCATTCATTACCACTGATGGACAGCTTCAATAAAACCGAGGCTGCTGTTTTCTCGTGCAGGCTATGCTTCCTGGGGGCTTTCCCTTTCATCAGTTTAGGTACTTTACCATGGCGACGAACTGCCGTATCACGGTGTCATCTGTGTACAGCCTTGACAACACGGGGTTGCCTAGCGACGTGACGTGCTCTGTCTCTGTTGTCGATACCGGAAGTCTAAGCGATACAAGTACTCTCGTCATTCGGATTGGTAAGATCAGCAAACATGTTTTAGGATGATGGCCACCTGTTTGTTTAATTGTTAAAAAGTGTTAGTGGAAGCATACCATGTTTGCAGTGTATATTACTGGTCAAATGATGTGTAGGTATTTAGTATAGGAAAGTATGGTGTAAATAGTAAATACTACTTAAGCATGGTATCAGATGCAACCTTATTGTAATAAAAGTGTAACAGATGACAGGAACAATTATTCGCCGGTATTCGTCCAGTCGAGTTACTTGTTCACTATATCGGCCTACGCCGACAGCGGTATGTCTGTCGGTACAGTGTCGGCCAAAGACGGGGACACTGGACCTTTTGGCAGCTTTGTCTTCAGTTTAGGCACGCCGTCCCTGTATTTCGCTGTGAGTATAATTCTTATCTTGGCTATGTACTAGGATGTTACCTGCATTACACAAAAAAAATTGAAGAGATGTTCAAAGACAAATTATTGTAAACAATGTTGACAGGTCAAGTTTAAGAGCACTATGACAAAATGGCCCGAACAAAACAAACACATATAACAACACAAACCACGCAGAACAACAAGACGTAATAGACATTCAGAATAAACTAGTCTTTTGAGGTTGTTTTTTTTTTGGATTTTTCAAGTTTTATATAATGTTTTAGATTTCTTAAGATGCATTCTCCAAGAAATGTTGAGTTAGCGCCTTGGTACGGTCAATGTGTTTCATTGGGGGTTTAAACCAGTTTTAAGCTACAGCAAACTTCACACCTTCTAAATATTTATTTGAGAAAAAAATGCATTTACTATTTCTACTTAAGACTCTCTCTACACAACTGTTTAGGTTTAAGCCCAACATTGACAAACACGTCAAGTTAACATATGATTAATAGAAAGGTTACTTTAAACAGCCCGTCGATATACCTTAAATTGCATCACTTAATCTGATAAAAACGAAATTCTAAGTAAGGATATAAATAGAAGCGCTAACGTACTCTAAGCTGAAAGAACAAACACACAACTACACACACTCCATGATTTCAGAGGACCAGAAAGGTTTGACTACATAGTACATAACGATGAAGTGCGTGGCGAAAACAAAAACAAAAACTTGTATTCCATTTCTTAATAAAAGTTAACGTTATAGGTGGACACATCTACGGGTTTGATTTCAACGGTTGTCGACATACCAACCGCCTGTAACTGCTCGAGCTCGTTTTTTGATCTGGTTGTCATGGCCACTGACACGGGTGGGCGCGTGGACTCCGTGCTCGTGAATGTTTACATCACGGAGACGACGACAATGAGTTCAACCATTGCCACGGACAGGTATTTTTCGGAAAATTCTAGTAAATGAAAGTACATTTATAAAGTTATTGGTCTATTTAATTAGTTTCATAATGCCAACGCATATTTTAAAAGTTGGAGAATTTTTAAATGTTGTTAATTTGATTCGCGTATAGAGTTTAACACATTTGAAAAGTTGTGATTATATTTTGCTGGCATATAGTCATTAAATGCTATAACGATATTTGAAACACTCTTGTTGTTAGGTATAGAACGTATTTTGAAGATACAGCCAACCTCGTCGTGTTTGTACTGTTAATGGTTATCATGGGGATAACGTTGCCGGTGTGTGCTTTCATATGCTATCGATTCGTCTTGAATGGTGGCCCTCTGTGTAACAATATATTCCGTACAAGGTATCGGTCAATATGTTTTTGAGAAAAGAACAATGTAAGTTTATTATAATAGAAGATAAGCAAGTCTCTTTCACAATACAGGTATATAGACATACAAAAATGTGCAGCTGATGATAAAAAATTTACAGTTTAAAAATTAAAATATCAACTTAAATATTTTCATTTTACGTTTGTTGTCCAAATCTAAATGCCTTTAAACAACCACATCTTATCGATTATGTCAACATAGTCGGAATGTTCTATGTAGGTACTATGTAAACATTAACCCCTCACAAACGTTACTTTTTCTAATACATTGTAACCTCATTGTTGCATTGCATTGATTTGCCTAGGTACAAGTTTATTGTACGAGAGCCAACACCGCAGGCATCAGACCATTCCAGTCGGGTAAATACGTCTCCGATCAATACTATCTCGAGTAAGTGTATACATCTAAAACGAGTTGCATCCCCTTTTTGTATATTGTACTTATAAAACTGATAAAAAGAGTATTACGAAAATAACCGTTACAAAACAATGCAGATTTATAAGCAAAATCAATAACAGAAAATTCCTATAGGGTGCTTCAATAAACATTTCTATATTACCGCAGTAAAGAAATAAAATGAATTGATAACGAAATCACATGTTCTTTTCAGCTTAAATTTAAAACGTCGCTTAATTATTTCAGTTCGACAGCCCCCATCTGGTGAGTACGCCCAAACATGTATATTTACAGAAATTTGACAGCTTTTGATTACTTACTCATTTCGAGTTTCACTAGGCTTTATTCTATCTACAATTTCTAAACGTGTGACCCCCGTAGGGCATTTTTTAACATATGACTTCAACCACAAATGTGTTCAGTAAAGTTCCACGGATGTCGCTAGGGGTATGTCACCTTTTAAATTTTGTTTAAGAATGCAACTTTTTTATGTTCCTTTTATAATTGACTATAACATTGTCACATTTTCGTAGATTTGTATTAATATGGTGTCAACTTGAAGCGAAAAGAACACACTTATATATTGCAGTACATTTAAATGCAAACATAAGGCATCTTTGAATTTTTGTTTGAAAGGTTGAACTACCATTAACAACCCGCACCAAGTCTGTGTTACATGTTTCTTTGTGCATTGTGTGTACATTATTGCCGTTTTGTTTTTCCAGCCCTTCACTGGTGGCAGAGAGGGGACAGGTTCTAACCGACACATCCAGAACATACATAGTGACGGACACGGTATTATAGTTAATCACAGTGCCCGAACGCGCCATCATGTTCTAAACGTTTCTGTCGGATATTTAAGTGCACAATTAACTGTTTCTTTGATACCGTGATGCATGTACATAATGTAATATGATCTTTCTTTATCTTAAAAATCAAAGACCACAAGTAAAGTCCAAATAAAACACGTAAATAATCTGAAAAAGTCAGATATGTTTTTGCTAATCAGATAGATTCTAATTCAGTTAGTTTAAAATGTATCTCCTTACTACATCATTGTGTAGTTATACTTTTATGGTCCTTTGGTATCACGATTTGTGGGTTCTTCTGGTTTGTAAATGGAGTAATGGGGTTGTCAGTGGTGTGGCATGGCTAGCATTGATTCAAAGCTTCAATTAAACAGTGACTGCCATTTCCCCATGCAGGCTATGCTTTACAATGGTTTCCTTTGTGTCAGATGAATTATAGTAATGTATTTAGGGTCGAATACGCATTAAATTATTCCTACTTTTAGCTATCGACCTTGACCTCTTGTTTAAGATGGAATCAATCTAATGTTAAAGTTCAACGAGGATAACGAGGTATAATAGGGTAACTTGCATTTTATCTGATAAATATTAAATAAAAGTTTATCTGATAAAAAGGGGACAAAATTTGTTTCTTCACTTTACACATATATACACACGTTGTTGCCTGAATTCTCATAAACGTCTTATTTTAAACTAAACATAGTTCAATGAATACGAAAAGGTCGCTCCTAGTATTTTTTGAAAATACAACACATCTTAATAACAGCACAGTCATTCAAAATCGAATAAGTAAAAAAACCAAAGCTGAGCTATGTGTTTTTCCCTTCTTATGTAAGTTTGTGTTTTGTATTTGGGCAATTTATACGTCTACTTGTATGTTGAATTAAAAGTAGGTCAGTTGTGTGCTGTGATATCTAATCTCGTCTTAAATTTAAACTAACATCTTTTTGAGAAATGATATTATGTGACAGGTGGTCGAGGGTAGACTCATTGGATTTTTAATCCAGTTAAAACGGACCATTTTCTGTATTAAAGGTTACGGTAGTCGGAGTTGTTTTGCCACTTTCACTACGTGTATCGGAGTAAAAAGGATGAGAAATGGACCAATGTCGAAGTTTTGGCACAAACACTTTTTCGTATTGTAAATATGTCCTCAAATTGTTACAATGATCATGTTCAATCTTTTCTTGTATATAATATTTACTTTTGTTAGTTGAAAACAAAATAATATAATAAACATGTCTATAAATGTTTTATATTTTGGCACAAACAGTTCTTGCATTATTTGTTTACGAACAGATTTCGTCCTATGCATTATTTGTAACCCTGTGTTTGGCGTTCATATAGTGAATACTTTATTTGATATTGTTTTTACATTTTGTATAAACCTTAAGCCGTCTCTGTTGACCTTGGAGCGCATTCAATAGTTTACACTTCTATAGCATAGATTAAACCGAATCAAGTCACACATAAATGAAAGTTATAATTAAATGTTAAATGTTGCCAACTAAACCCTAATTCGGTTAATTATAAATTACAATTTTACGTCATAAATGCAGGGACTGTCACCAAATCTAGGTAGTTTTTCGAAAGCATAATGCGTGTATCTGTTGACACTAAACACCGTGAGAAGAATCCGGTTCAATTGGTTCGTCAATATAAAATAATTTGGTGTCTACCAAGCTAAAACAACCTTTGTGTGTAGCAAACAAATTGAATAATAACAGTCCAAATAAACTAATGTACAACATATAAGAATGCCAATTTATTCTTAAATTGAGACCTTAATGTGCCAAACACGTAAAAGAATTATGCCAAAACAATGATTATTACATGCACACAAATATGTACTTAAGCTATAAAGTGCATTTAAACAGTCTGTTTGGTAAAAAATTCATTTCATTATAATATAGATCAAACATATAAAAAGTGCACCATATTTGCTTGAACATTTGACCTTGTTCTTAAATTTGATTTTTGTTTAATTCAAACAGGCGCCATTCATCATTTAAAACTTTAAGTATTGTTTGTCCTTATCTATCTTAAAGAAAAATACTCAACAAAATCGATTGCATCTCGTTTTATAGTGTATGTATAACAGCTTTGATATTATATTTGTTACACCATATTTGTTTTTCTTTAAGACCACAATAACTTGAGTAAAACTGAAATTTAATAAGCAATCACAAAATATGTATTTTTGAGTTCATTATTTTGATCTTAAGCTATTAAAAGTGCACATTTGCAGAAAATGTATGGGGTTAAATGGACTCGAAAAATGTGTTGTTTTTTTTTAATTTTAATACTTAGAGAGTAAACTTTAAATATATATTCATTTTTATTTTCTGTCTAACTATTCATTGCGTTGCAATGCATTTCTAAAATCCTACCTCTTCTTTTATAAAAGTGCTTATATTAGACACACTATGATTACAGGAAGTTTGATAGCAACATGTTCATATAATACAGAGGGTTTCAAACAAGAATAAAAATTAAAAAGATGTTTGAAAAAGCATGTTGCAGAGAACGCAGACAGGGTCAAATGTAAGGGCGCTATAACAAAATGGCGTAAACAACAAGAAACACGCAGAACAAACCGTTACGAGCATTTTAGCTTAACTGAATAAACAACTTAATAAGGGCATATTACAAACGAGTCATAAGTTAATACATTTTGTTTTCTATTAGCGTTACATACTGAAAATAAATTGATTAGTTTGGTTGAGTATATATTTCTTTATTCAGACATAAACTACTTAATAAAAGTTTGAGACATACCTTGTTATAGGATTTTCACAAATACTTCGTAGTTAGTTTTATATTTACTTCAATGCATTTAAAAATAAGACTATTGTCTCACGTAGAAATTAAACCCATTCTAATCCTAAACGTAAATGCAGAAACGGCTCGGCCAAGCATTTCTTAATTTTGAAAAAATCAAAAACAAATTATAGTTCATTGTGAATAGCTGTTAAGTATTATAGTTATGCGTATGCTGTGCTGTTCTAAGTGTTATTTTTTGCACGGGCCATTTTGATATGGTGCCCTGATACTTGACCTGTCTGCATTTTTGCAACACGTTTTCTTTGAACGTCTCTTCAATTTATATATATAAGTACAAGCAAAAGTTCAATGGTAGCTAAAGATGCGACTTCTTTAATTTCTAGAATTGCAATAACAAACTAAATTGCTACCCTTACATTATTAAGTGACTTTCTGACATTAGGTCTGTCAGGGGTCACTGTCGATCTATACATCTTGCACACATTAATCATACCAAAGTAAGAGTTTATTCATATTAACAATAAACCAAAGTTTGTATACAAATATCTTTAAAGCCCTCTGACATAGGCTATGAGTTCTATTGCGCCCTTTC
>Ga0224511_10004779_pt1 | contig 10385 bp, 2 predicted proteins | sample SF_May12_sed_USG_2_FD_169988 | JGI IMG/M metagenome (GOLD analysis project Ga0224511, IMG submission 169988) | Sediment microbial communities from San Francisco Bay, California, United States - SF_May12_sed_USGS_8_1 | ecosystem: Environmental > Aquatic > Marine > Sediment | place: USA... | reverse complement strand
ATCACGGTGTTAAACGTGTGCATACCTCATCGCAGACAAGTAGCGGTAGCGGTAGCTTCGGAAAACAGATCTCCATGAACGACTCCACAAAGAAACAAAAGAAATAATGTACTACCTCTATAACAACAACGGCCCTTTTCAGGACCAACCATTCATTCACGAAAGCATATCTTTCAAATTGTCATTCTCAATAAACGTATAAATCGTACTTCGTTCGTTTTTTCTACAACATGTATGTAAACAATGCATTTTCAATGCGTTCAACAATACCATTTTCGAAAAATGCGTTTTCGGAAACTCGGTACCAGGTCCCTCCCAGACCGTAGGGGGACACTCCGGTACCGCAGGGAGACACTCCGGTACCGTAGGGTGACACTCTGGTACCGTAGGGGGACACTCCGGTACCGTAGGGGGACACTTCGGTACCATTCACAGGGGGGCACCCTGGTACCCTTCAGGTCACGTGATTTTTGGGTACCAGGGTGCCCCCCTCTACTACTTGCGTCGGATTTTTTTAACACTTCAAAACTCAAAATCACGCACAAACCGCCTTCGACGCACATCCACTAACAATCAATGACGGTTCACATTCGATCCACGGACGAATTACGCATACAACGCACGCTCCGAGCAAAAACGAAAATATGTGCGTAATTCGTGCGTGATTCATGCGTTTTCGCTGAGTGACTGGCCCTTTAGCTTGCGCTCATTGCAGCTCGCGCGCATACAACCGTGGTGTGAGTCCTGATGACATACGAGTGGTCAATCCGATTTGAGAATTATTATTAGTATGATTAGGGTGTTGTATACTGTGTGCAGTGATGTATAAAAGGATACTTCTTCAACATTGTAAGACACTGGCTAGTCACTTTGATGTCAGCAGTTGAAACTCACGGTTCAATTTAGTTCTGCAGTCTTACTTGTATTGTCTTTATAGCATTGCCTTACGAGTAATACCTATACGTGGCTACTTCGCCGGTGAGTTTATTCTTTATTAATTACTTCATCAATTGTTATATTATTATTGTTATTATTTGATAGTTAATAATAATTAAGCATTAGCACTATAGTTAAAATTATTAATGGGATCTTATAAAATAGTTTAACATGCGAAGCCTAGTGAAAAAATGTTCTATTTATCGCTGTTCCACTAAGAAATGTCCACTTCGATTATGGTCTTAAACAACGAATTTTTGAGATATTATTTTTTAAATGCTCGTCTTCTGGCATCGAGAATGATATCTTTGACTTAGCGTTCGTCTCCACTATGTACACAACTGACATAGAAGGGACCAGTGCCATGTGCTTTTTTATCATTTTGTTTTTGAGAGGGGTTTCCTTTAAATGTTCATAATAAAATCCCTTTATCACCGACGTGCCGCATTGCCAAGTTATTCCTCAGTCATCTGTTTTTTCCTTCTCCAGGGTGTATGAGGGTGAATCGGCACAAACTAAGTAATATTCGTAGTCATTGTCCTGACAAAACACTGCAAATACCGACCCTTTTGTAATTAAACTAGCTATTGGGATATATATCTGGTTCACATACTACATGTAGGTTGGAATTAGTTTTTTTCTGTTTTACCGATAAAAGACAGGAGTCACATTCGTAACAGGACAGTGAACGGGTGCGTATTTACACTTCAATGCGGCGCAGAATGTCAGATTACGAATAATTTGCTTTTGTTGTACTGCTTTTAAGTTATTGAAGACTTTTTATATCTAAGTAAAAAATAAGGAAGACAATATTTATTCAGACGTTATGGTCTCAAAACACCTTTAATCAGAAAAGAAAGTCTGTATTAAGAAGTTTTAATTCACAAATCTTGGCGATTGTTTATCTGTGGAAAACAACGTGAAATGACATCGAGTCGCAGTAAAACTGAGTCAATAAAAACATTTTTTTATTTCTAAATTATATGAATTTAAGCATAACACCTGTATGTCTTTGCAGAAAACACAACAGAAAACATGCATGTAATAATCACAGAATTATTTTTATATTAAGGTCTGTTAAACAATATTTCAACATTAGTTGGAGAAGGGCACATAAATTTTTTCCAAACATTTTTATTTTTTTTGTTATTAATAATATTAAGAGTTAAAATGCTGATATTGTTTTTATGTTTGTGTTACAAAATCGTATTTTTATAATAATAGTTGCATACAATTTCTCAAGCATAGTTTTGTGCATTTATGAACAAGAGCCGGTCGAACCGGGTAATGCTCCCCGAATAGGTATTGGACACAGAGAAGTAATTTGTCAAAAAATGTTGTAACATCCGACATCAAAAAGGAAGTTATGGGCTTGATACGATTTTGCTGCAAGGTCATGCTGTGACCTTGACCTTTAATGTAGCAATCCCAAATGTTGCACGTACGGCACGTCGTCTCAATATGCAATCTGAACACATCGGACAGTGGGCTACACCACACCATCTATCTGATGTACGTAGGAGCGCGCCATCTTGGATTTGGGATTACTTAGCACATAGTGACGTCACCATCTATGTATAAAATGCTATTACTTGCTATACTTTGCACGATCGCTGGTTAGGCGGAATTGTCCGAGTAGTTCCGATTGCGCGTTGTTCAAGATGTTCAGATTGGTTCGTAATCGCCGAACAGCTTTCGTAGGTTTCCGTAAGAACTATATTTCAGCGTAGGCGTTTAGGGTTAGACATATCCTTCCACCTGATACATCCGAGGCAAGATCGCCGATAAGGCGAAATTGGCCGAGTAGTTCCGATTGCTCAATATGGTGATCATCTCTATGAAATATTTTTAAAATCCGACTTCAAATAACGAAGTTATGGGCCGGACACGATTTTGCTGCAATGTCATGCTGTGACCTTGACCTTTTATGTAGCGACCCAAATTTGCGCGCGACACACTAACTCAATATGGTTATCATTTCTGTGAAATAGTTTTAAAATCCGACTTCAAATAACAAAGTTATGGACCGGACACGATTTTACTGCAAGGTCATGCTGTGACCTTGACCTTCAAGGTAGCGACCCAAATGTTGCGCGCAACACATCGTCTCATTATGGTGATCATTTCTGAAATATTGTTTTAAAATCTTAGTTCAAATAACGAAGTTATGGACCGGACACGATTTTGCTGCAAGGTAATGCTGTGACCTTGACCTTCAATGTAGCAACACAAATGTTGCGCGCGACACATTGTCTTGATATAGTGATCATTTGTGTGAAATATTTTAAAACTCCGACTTCAAATAACGAAGTTATGGGCCGGACACGATTTTGCTGCAATGTCATGCTGTGACCTTGAACTTCAAGGTAGCGACCCAAATGTTGCGCGCGACACATTGTCTCATTATGGTGATCATTTCTGTGATATTGTTTTAAAATCTTACTTCAAATAACGAAGTTATGGGCCGGACAAGATTTTGCTGCAAGGTCATGCTGTGACCTTGACCTTTAAGGTGGCGACACAAATGTTGCGCGCGACACATTGTCTTGATATAGTGATCATTTCTGTGAAATAGTTTTAAACTCCGACTTCAAGTAACGAAGTTATGGGCCGGACACGAATTCTGGACATACGGACGGACTGACGGACGGACGGACGATCCGGCGAGTATATGCTTCCCCGAAAATTTTCGGGGAACATAAAAAGACTAAAAAACAAACATGTCTTCAAAAATAATAACAAAAAATAGAAAAAGAAATCAATAATAATTTACATTTTCTCTATCTGTTTTATTATAAACAAGAAATGTCTTTAAAAAAGACAAACGGCGTAGGATTAAAAAAGAAAAAATAACACAAGACTAAGTACTTGTACATAAATCTTATACAGATGACAGAAAACTTACAATGATTATTTTCAAGTATCAGTGAACAGCTAGTTTGGCCACTTTTGTTAGAAAGTAAGTGATGTCTTCAAATTCCATTAAGGAGATTTATTACTTGTGTAATGACAGACAGAGACAGGAAAAACTTGCGTGTCTTATCTTGTACACAATGCACATGCTCAAGTCAACTTACAAGATAACATTGTTGTTTACTTCTAACCGCATCGCAAAGCATTCTTTCCGATTTTACACTTTTACACTAAAAGTAGTTCTGGAAAAAGTTGCAACATATCTTTCTCTTGAAACGAAATGGCCTGCTGTATTCGTTTTTCATCAACATTAAATGAGGCATCATTAACGCTACAAAGGAAATAATATCACTTTATTCTTAAAAGTTACGCACGAATAACTCTGCGGATTAATAAATAAATGTGCAGGCACGACTCGCAAAGTGTATACACCAGCATCTGGACGTAGTGAGGCTAACCTAATAATTATTTGGTGATATGTCAGACTTTTTACTATTAACCGGTTCACATCTGGAGACGTAATTCATTTCATCTATAAAATATTTTGTATGACACGTAACTGTTTATTGTTTCAATATAAAAACACTTAAGAAAGCAAAACCCTAACAATTTAATCTACGAACGAAGCAAAATTTCGTACAACATAATTATGCATTACAATAGTGTGGCCTTTTTTTTTTCGCGCGTATCATATTCATCCAATCGAAAACGGGATTTTCTCTGTTTCCCCACACGTCATTTTTAGTGCTTATGAAATCATCAAATAGAACGGCGGATTTCTGAAATCCCAGAGAGACGTCATTATACAGAAATGTAGGTCAAAAGTGAGGAGCTTAGACGGCTACGCCGAAAAACAATATTTTTTCCATACAGGAGAGCTCAACCTTTTGTGACATTAGAGGGGGGGGGATAAACGTGTGATAAATCCGGTATCGGAAACTACGCAAATAAAAGAGAAGTGGTATTTTCTTTTTGAAAAATTAACAGTCGGTTTGCGCATAGTTATAAAAGGTTTGAATTTATATTTTACACCGAATGCTTGAAATTTAATGTTGTTCTTTTAAAAAATACAAAAGATGTACCGTCCTCGAGGCCGACCTAGAGAGCCGCGCAAAATACAAATTCAATACTATTTTTGATACAAAAACTTCAGAGTGAATGCAAATATTTTTATATTTTTAGATTAATATGATAAAACTATTTGTTTTAGTCCTAAGGTAATAGCTGTGCAATGGACTACGAAGGATACACATTTGTATTATTTATCAAAATATAAACATTTCCTCATTAAAATGTGATATTTTATGCTCTTATTTTTCTACCATAGAACAATATTTTTTAAATCCAAATAACCATTATTTGCTTAATTTAATTTAAGGGAAATAACTTACACCTTATTACCTACCTTTTTCAATCTTGTTTATTAAATATAAAAAAGCAAAAACTGTAAAAAGCGGTGTTGTGGGTCGTCTCTAAATGCCATATATTTAAAGAATGAAGGTGTTTAACATTCTCCCTAGCTGCAAATCTGTGAATCCATCATTGCACTACTTTTACCTTAAAAAGAAAGGTACACACTGTTCAATTTAGGAGAACTCAAAGTCATGCACGTTGTACACATGATTATTGTACATAGTTGGTTTGCTTTGAAACTTCATGTTGCCATTGTCATTTTCAAAAGTGTCCTGTAAGTTAATGGACGAATTGTTACATTCGCCTATGCCCAGGAACTCTACGGGTGTGTCGACCTCTCTAATGTCTTCAAACCCCATGGAAGTGGTGTCGGGTTCTCCACTTAGTTTGTATGGTGACGGTTCATGCCCATCGTCTCTTCCGCAGCCGATTCCAACGACAGCTTTCTGGTTTCTGTGAAATAAAGCACTTATTAAAGTTAGCCTACATAATTATGTTTAAATACATACTAAGGTAACTATTATGCTGAATTAATTAATTTAAACTATAAATGCTCTAAGTTAATTGTATAAAGTTTATCGTTACGTTTACCATTAGAGACGTTATCCTCAACGTATTGCAAAAGAAACACAGCCAAAGTTGATTTTTATTAAACAATTTTATTCAAGAAATTATTCGAATAATACATTAATATTTTATTCTTACGGTTTTAAGATGAGAAAACAAATCACAATGACAACAATAACAGCAGCAAAGGAGCCAAACACAGCGCCAACTATCCACAATCGGTTATCGTCACCCTCTTCCTCATCCGCACATTCTAACAACAACGATATATATTATTATATCTAAATACCCCAACCGATTTCATTAAAATCATTATATATGTATCCAAAAACGTATTTCAGTCGACAATCAACGTAAGTAGTACGGAGTTTGTTATAAAAACATATACATGGCATGAAAAAGATCACTTACGCGGGTGTTTTTCCCATGCTATCTGATCTAAGACGTCTATTTGACACGTGTAACAGGTGCGAATATCTCCAGGGGCGTAACACAAACCTTCGTGAACACAGAAACCCGGCTACAAAACAGATGTAGATTATTAAAAATATTATTAACATGTTTGATCCATTATAGGTTTATGAGCACAGTTGGTCTGCTTAATATATATGCAGTGCAATAGATTCACACGTGTTTAACCGTTACCATGCCACAATTATATTAGTCCATGGGCCAGAAGGTGAAGTCATCCCCCCTGGTGGGATTTTTGTAGACCCACATATTTTTGTAGTATGGACACTGGCGTTTAAGAATCTGATTGTTGGATGGAAAATCGACGCTGGGTGTGGGCACAATAAACTCGTTTCCTTGGCAACCCATGCGATTTTTTTAATGAAGGACTGCAATGCATTACGGTGTCATATCTTGGCTATATATGTATTTAAATCCACTAACCTTGTGTCTAAATATTAAAGAATGTTTAACAAATAAGTTACTATAAATATCAGTTAATTAAGCGTAAAAAATGTTCTTTGTTTCCACTAACATCGCCAACAAAATTAGGTACGATCGGTCGGCATAACTTTTTTTCTTATTAACTTTTTTTTCAAAGAGAGTTACTCATTTTTATATTGCAAACATGTTCATTTTTGTTATTAATTTTTTACTTTAACTGGTTAAAAAGGCAAGTTAAACACCATTATCTTAATGAATTGTCAACAAAACTGCAATACATTGAAAAAAAATCTCAAAATTAAGTTAAATTAGGATTTTTTCTGAAAATGAGCTAAAAAAAACTTTAGGGTCGGCATGAAAAATTAGGGTCGGTCGGGTTAGTGGAAACAAACAACTTTTTTTTCTACGCCTTACATAATTTGCATAATTATGAATATTAATTAAAAGTTGAAATAATTGGTTATTTTCCTAAAGAAATTCATATTTTGTTGCATGCACATAAGCTATGTATCAACTAACTGTCCTTCTTGTATCAAAAATGTTGTTACATATTTGTGCTTTAAATAATTACAAAGATTTTGAAAAACAAATCCTATTTAATAGCTTTAAATGGCAAAATTATGGCAATTGTTGTTAATCCGGACGTGACACAATTCCGGATAATGCACAAAAAAATGAACTCATAACGAGCATAATTTTATTAATTTTTTAGAAGTTTTGCCACCTTAAATATCTCTTTATTTATAATAATAATAATAATAATAATAATAATAATAATAATAATAATAATAATAATAGGAATAATAATAATAAATGTTGCTATGATGTCTTAGTGCTGGGCTCTTTGGGTTAGTTCATAACATATACAAACATTGTTTGCGACGATTAAACAATTAATACATATGATGTTTTAAATTTTGGTGAAGATAATATATTGAATATTTTTTGCTTATAAAATAATAATAACAAACAGTTATAATGATTTCTTGTTTGGTATTGCAAAATAAAACAGATCCGTTCAAATGTTGCAACATGCACCTGTTTCTCGTGTTTTATATAACATAACTAAACTTCAGTTATAGCTATTTGGATAAAATGAAGCTTGATATGATAAATACCCTTTTTACGCATGTAAATAATTTTAAAAACTTCTATAATTTTCGTTCGAAATTGCCTCTTGATCTAGCTGTTTTCAGAACTATATTACAACAAAAGTGTCCTTTGGTCATATGATATTTTGATATTAAAATAACGTTTAAGCAAATTTTCTGTTAGTTAGTTTGTTCTGCTCACTTTGTATTAAACTGATGAAAGGCTTTGTATGCCTGAACTTGCGATGTTGAGTAACCTCCGATTCCATGCTTAGAGGCGCGCAAGCACCATCTCAGTTTTGTTTCACACCGACCTATAGCTTGTTATAAGATAGCATACTGGCCTTTTATCATTTCTTAGCTCTTTAACTAGAATTAACATTGCAGTGACAATTAATCATACTCAATATCAACCTCCATCCCAGCGTTGTTGTTTTTTTACATTATGTTGCAGACCTATTTAAGAATTTTAGAAGTTCTATCAACCCCAAACAACCACTAACCGGCACTGTTGGCCGCACCAATACATTATCCTGTCCTACAGCAAAGAACACTGTTGCTTTCTATGTGTTGTGGCCACATAAGGTTGGTTAAAGAGCCAATTAATACGACTCCAGGCAGTTATTGTGTTCAGATAGGTCAACCAACCCATACACTACAACACTTCTTATCAGTGGATAAACTTTCCCCAACATACATGCTTAATGTTATATATAAGTATAGACTTATTTTGTCCACCTGTTGTTAAAGATGAGCAAAGCGCCAACAGGCAACAACAACCACCTTCAGAGTTCCCAATAAAGCTGAATAATTTGATTATAATCCTACTAGGCAAAGTGTACCCATCGCCAAGTACCAATTGTTGGGGATTAATTGCCATTTCCTGGACGTACTCGTCCCTCAAATGACTTCAACGATATTAAAAATAGTAAATAGTTAACAAGAATGTGAACTGATTTTTAGGTCACGAATGATCAACATGATCCTAACTAGCCTTAACATTGAATACAGTTACAATACAGTACCCTATCCTAGGGAGGCAGTAGGCTTTTTTTAATTTAATTAGTGTCCGTATGCAATCAGGTTAGACAATAGCAATTACGACCCTATACTGATTCCATTCCGTCGACAACTTAAAAAAGCGTAAATTCTTCACCTGAACAGCTCTAGACCAGTGTTACATTTCAGGACCCACTAGATGAAACACATTATCCCGTACTACCACTCTCTGTCAATCAAATTTGGCAACTGCGCCAATTGTAAAACGGCCTAAGTCTGATTGGGGTTTTCAGTTGGGCAAGCATATTCTAAAGTAGCCTCTTCTAAACGAAAGTTGACAGACCATGTACACTACTACAAGAGACTTAATAACCAGTTTATCGTCTCCTTAAAGACTAACAAAGTTGTTTTGGGAGCTAATATTTACAAAGCCCAATACAACTTCCGATCTTTGAGTTTAAATGTGACCCAAAACTGGCTCTAAATTGTCCATATAAACCATGTAAGTTAATTACTATTTATCAGAAGTAAATATTGAGGGAAAGTACGCCTGCCTTGTGCAAAAATTGCCTAAAATAAATTGACAAATATAGTCCCAGCCGATTTGGCAAATATGACACACGATTCACTTATAAAATATGGCCCGAAACCGATTTTGGTGGTCCACATTATGAACGAGTTCCGAAACTGGCTCCTAAATGACCCTTACTCTTAAAAAAGCTTTGACCACTGCAATTGTCAAGTATTTAGTTTTGAGGAATTACACAAACCTCCTTGCTGACATTTTTAGACAATATGGGCCAATAGTCAGGAACGGTCCCATGCCGATTCAATGGTTACTGGTAATCTACTTGGCCTCAAACCCGGTCCTTTATGGCCCCTCAAATGGCTAGCTATTGTACATACTCCATAGCTACAATCGAGTTGAGGGTCGTCGTGGATCCTATCACCTTAAAATTGTTGTACCAGCCGCTTGAAGTGATCATTTTAAAAGCTTAAGAACTTAATGATAAACGCCCATTTGTGTGTTCCATGCAGTCTTTCAAAAACCTAGAGTGGTCAGTTCTAGTTCGTACCAACTTCTACAAGCACTCACACCTTGAGGGTCACAGTGCCATATTGGTACACTACCCATTCGAAGTTGGTCCTGGAGCCAAATAAAGCTTAGGCTAGGTTGTTTGTTCAAGTGCTCAATAATCCCTTATGTATCCCCTGATGAAACTTTCTAATGGTCACATATACATTTATTATGACGGGATATTTGATTATGCAATTTTGAACATTTTGATAATTCATATTTTGTTGCAATTTCATCATGACATTTCCTCTCAATGATTGTATATATGTTTATATTGGCCAAAAGCATTTGTATGCTGGATTGCCAAATAAATGAATGAATGAATGAATGAATGATATTACTAGGCTGATTGAGACTTAATCCTTAGTTGGGCATTTATCACTTGGTCTGCCAGCAACATCCCTTTGCTTATTGTTTAGGTTGATTGGTGTTAATGCAACATCACGGATGTAGGTGTAAGGAGATTATGTTTAGATTATTGTCTATTGTTATTT
>Ga0224511_10004778_pt1 | contig 10385 bp, 4 predicted proteins | sample SF_May12_sed_USG_2_FD_169988 | JGI IMG/M metagenome (GOLD analysis project Ga0224511, IMG submission 169988) | Sediment microbial communities from San Francisco Bay, California, United States - SF_May12_sed_USGS_8_1 | ecosystem: Environmental > Aquatic > Marine > Sediment | place: USA... | reverse complement strand
CAACAAATGGTTAGATCGTCTGAAGAATTTTGGAAATATTTAAACTTACCAACAGAAAACAACGATATAACACATATCACCCCAGACACTGGAAAACAATACCATTGTATAAAGGAAAACGAAATTCAAAACAAAAACGTACACTATATGACGAAATAATGCAGAGAACAGAAACAAAGTCATATACAGTTTTCATTATACATTTACATGTACGATTAATTACAGTCTTAAACCTTACAGACCGCAAACTGTTACGTATTGTGTATAAATTGTGTATAAATTAAACATAAACTATTCTTTGGAAAACACTTAATTACATACGCATCATGTTGCCTTCCTAAATGCAAGAGGGATCTCTGTACGCTGACTTTATTGTTCTATGTTCGATGCTGATAAAACCGGGGTCATGCTATATATGGTCTCACAGCGCAAATCATAGGCTTAAATAAAGACAAGCGTGACTTAGTAAATGTCGGTAGGTCACTGCAGTAGATACAGGTCATTTAATTCTGGTTTACCTATGAATTACGAACGCTCACAATTACTGCTATTAAAGATGCTATGCCTGTATCTTTTAGGTCAGATTTTTTACATATTACATTTTAACCATATTTAAGCAGTGCAACATACTCGCGTAAATATGAGAAAGTGCCAAATATCCTTATCCATGCATGTAAAAATATTACTAGAAAAATGAATTTGTTGAAAATGTGTGGCCCGCAAATTCGGCTTTGTTTACTTACGTTTCGACCCATTGCGTCGAAACAGTTAAATAGCTTGACTACACTCGTTACTCTCAGTTGACTCGGTGGTGCAGAGGTAACGCATTCGCTTTGCGTGCGAGGTCACGTGATCAATTCTCCGCCCAGGGTTTTTAGGTTTAATTTTTTGTTTTGTTTTTGTTGTGATTTTACTTTTTGTCCAAAACACATTATTTGTCACAACATTTTGCAAATTATTTGCAATATTTATTTATGTAGTATGCTTAACACATTGCACGATTTGTGACCGATTACAAGGGTAAAAAGATCAGACCTAGCATCTTTAAATGTGACACTTCGGTTCATTTACGTAAATATCTTTATTGCATACTTTGAATCTAAAGGTCTTAAAAACAAGGCATGTAATTTAGTTTAGAAAATTACTTGCAACAAATGCAAAACCCATTCAATAATTATGAGGGTAAACACGGATCTCACAAAAATAGTTACAATCCAGGATGCATTTTGGCTTGCTAAATCTACTAAACAATAAATTACTATTGCACAAAACTAACAGTTTTGATGAAATATTTATGTATATAAAAATTACCATTTTGCAATTTCCAGTGATTTCATAATAAATGTAAACCACAACCATACCCATGTGTGGTGTGTTATAACTGAGACTTTGGTAATTTCTAGTGCGTTGAAATCATATACTACAGTCTCTGGTCCCAAGCCGTGCATGTTTTAAGTTTAAATTTGTTTTGTTAATGCATGTGACAGTATATCATTGCTAAATGAAAAATTATATAATGACATAATTTTTTTTGTTTTTAGTTTATATTGTATTCAAAGTGTGTTCGTTTTTATGCAAAGGGGGTAACTGAGTCGTGTTTTTTCTTCAAAACTCAATAATTCTTTGAATAACTGTTGATTTTTTAGCAAAGTTTGAATGTGATACTACTGATGGGGAAATTGTCAGCCATTTTCACTTTAACTAGTATTTATACCTGAGCAAAATCCTTGTTTTAGTAGGCATACTTGCCCTTGCTTGCAAACTCATACTTATTTAAAACGCCCTGAATGCCGGAACAATATTTCATGATGATGTTGTATTGTTCAATAGATATATAAAATAAAGAACAAGAAAATCAAAAAATTAAAGTGTAAACCCGTTTGACTTTAAATAACAACAACGCTGAAAGTATATAATTTATGATCCCACTTTCATATTCATTACAAATCAACTACTTGGTCGAACGTTTTGTGTATGATGTTTTCTATTTATATAATATTGACAATAAATAATCTGAAAGCTGCCTGTGAAAATTAAACTGATGATAAGGATGGCCAACAGGAAGCATAGCCTGCATGAAATAAAAGTAGCCTCTGTTTTATTGAAGCTGTTATTCAGTGGTTATGAAAGATGCCCCACCACCGAGGCCCCCTCGCGCATGAGCGGAACTCTAAAACTGTCGGAGTATATAGCCTTATAGGTTCGGGTCCACAGACGGTCAGTCTGACGACCATGGTGATTCCTTTACATCTCCTCTACCTTGTTACATAAGGTATGAACAATTACATTATATACCGAGTTAAGCCGTATGTACAGACTGCGATAAGTTTTGACAACCTACTTTAAACAATGTGCAATCCTACACCTATATATCGGAGTCGACGGAAGAGGAAGCCTAAAATTATTGATTGGTATAATTTGAGGTAAAGCGCCTAATATATATCATTTTTGCATTGCATTACCTGAACGGGGGAGTGCAATATCCCGTCGGCAGTGTGTATTTAATTAGGACATTACTCTTATTCCGATGTGTGATTGGCATTTGAATTATAACCCATTAGAAACATCGACAAACGCGTCATGCCGTTATTGAATAAACTCTTCCGAGGAACATTGCACTCCGACATTCATGTTATGCAAGGCAAAGTTAAAATATTAAACTAAAAATGTAAGTAAAAACGTTCTTCTTTCCAAATACATAGCATGGTCCGTTGGAATCAAGACTACGTTGTTTGCACCGACTTGCGTAGATTCACTTTGAATCCCATACGTTATTTTACTTCCATGTGTGTAATAGACACATGCCAGTTATGCAGTCAATCAATTGTGCAGACATCAACGTATTTTTCTAAAATAAAGATACATCAACTTTTTAACATATATTTAAAATATTTACAAATGTTCCTCAATCGTTACATCTGAGTAAATATGTCGCAACAAGCAAACATAGTTGTAAGCCATTTTATTGTTTTATCATAACCACACGAAATTCTAATTGCAGTTCAGATTGCCCCTCTTTAGTTGGTTCAGGAGCGCCATCAGAGGGTTCAGCCGCATGTTGCTGGGTTCGTCCCTTTGTGCCAACGATTTACAGAAGTCCACATACGGTTTTCCATCTATGATAAAGCCTAGAACAACACATTGTTAAGGTTATATTCTGGTGTCCAGTATAGCATTACAGGTGCATATATACTCTACTTAATTCATAATTTGTTTTGGCCTTATTTTTAGTTTATATTGAAACAAACGAGTTGTGTCATGTCGATTACCCCACACACTAGGGAGAAACGTTCTTGATATAGTTTATATTGATTAAACAGCCTCCTTGAAATCAGATGACAGAAAAATGTCTGTAACATACGACCAACACAACTAAATTGAATTGAGGTATGACCTTACACTCATTAAATTTAAAACCACTTTCCATGCAACTAGTAGATACTCTTAATAAAAATTGTAATGTATACCAGAAATGTAGTAATCCTGTTGATACGCGTATCCCAAATCCATTGGGCACTCAACTGATGTGTAGATCCTGCTAAAATCACTGACACGCCAGTCTGCGGGGGCCTTCAATGATTCACAAAAATGCGTTGAGTTATGTGTTTTAAACATGCATGTAAAATAAGACAACACAGTGGATATTCTAAAGAAATGTAATAGTTTTGCTAAGGATCGCGAGTGTGGTACGTCGAACTAACTAATAGTAATTATTATCCAACCTTGAAGACGTCACGTCTGCCGGCAATTGCTACGTCATAACTCCAGACGTCTTCCCGTATGTATCCTTGATTAGGCACGTAGTTATACTTGTAGTATAGGCTTGACTTCAGCGATACCTTTAGAACTGCAAAAATTAATACTACAATGTGATGTTCTTCTTGCATTCTTCAAATAGAGAGTGTTGGTGAACGTTAAACGTGTGTGTACACGTGTAGTGTAAAAGAAGATTTCTACATGTGGTCCCAAAAAGGAAGACATAAACATAAATAAACAACATTAAGACGGTGACCCCGTTATATCTGGCATTTCTTAGCAGCAAGGTAAAGACGCATAGATAGATTTATTTCTGCATAAAACATAACAACATGAAAACCATCATACATGTTCATGTATAAGGCAGACATAGTTTAATGAGTTATGAGCTACACAATATACCAAGGATAACACAAAAAAAGGATTACAATCTTTTTCCTTTGTGATTCTTATACAAAAGCAGTTTGACAAAGCCAGACATGTATTCATTATTTTTATTGTGTTCATAAGCCAGTTGTTTAACCTTTGTAATATACAAAAAGTGTCCTAACCAAATTACTACACAATTAAGAGTCGAATATGTGAACACTGAAACGATTCTAAAGAGAGCTCAAGACTGCGAGCCCACGAGCCAAGAGGTCGAGCCACACCCACGGAGACTTAACATTTCCGCGATGGTTGATATAATACATGTCTGAAATGGTTGTCACTTACATCTGACCCATGTGGAAAAGCAGTAAAGTCGCATGCGGAGTCAACAAATACCCATATCACAGTAAAGATGCCTTGATCAATATTGAAACGTGCGTAAAGTCAAAACAAAGAATCAACTAATACAGCCAATTTTTTTTAATAAGTCGTGTCACGTACCAAAGTCAGCCAGGCAGAGCAGATCCCTGTCCGTTGGTTCTGGTCCTTCACACTGGCATGCAGCCGAAGACCCCACAAGTGCCGCGAGCGCCAACATAAGGTAGCTGGCATGCATTGTAATTGGTCAAGTGGTAACTGACGTTAACGTTTACCTGCCAGCAGCGTCGTGTCGAATAGTGTAGCTTTGCGTTGCGCTTTTATACCTTTTTGTTCTAATACGAGAGATGAATCATTTACCACTTCTTCTTTGGCCGCCTATTGGTAAGACCCCACTACCCCTTTATAGTGAAGACTGTGGAGCTTGATAATAATACAACCTATAATGACGTCGTTATTTTTAAGTTGGTAACATATTTGACTACAATATTAAATTTTGGTATGATCCACTTTTAATCCGGATAAACATAAGTATAGTCACCTTTCCAAACGTTTATGTTGCACAGACTAAATGGTTGGGCAACATTGGTTTGCATGTACATTCGAAATATCAATTAATAAATATATGAAATTAACATGACATAAGTGCATAGCTCATGCCAGAAAAACTACAATGGATACTGTTTTGTAAGAGTTTACAGCAGAATTAGGAGAATGTGGTTTTAATTTTATAAAACTATCAAGATATATTCTTGAAGTTGTAATGGAAAATGTTTCTTAGATATTTATTTTAACCAGGTACTGCTTTAAAATGTAATAATTCAGTTTCGAACTTTAATTTTTGCAATTTAAGTCTGTTAATATAGTAAAAAGTGTTAGCTTTATACTGTTTTCAATAACGACAATAGCATATTTGATTGTGGAGTAAGGCGGGGTGTCTACACCTTTCCTGAACTTCACTGAAGCGTCTGTACTGGCATACAACACTAAGCTGTCCTGTAAATAATACATCTTTTACACTAGAATTCCCTTAACGAAGCTTATTGCACGACACGTGTTCATTTAAGCATAACGACAACATATTAACATAATTATACCACAGAATATCTTAATTACGTCTGCCTTTGAAGTAAATATATGTGGTATTTCTGAAAGATGAAATCCGCTCTTATAAAGGGTAACATTTTAACATTTCAACATCTGCCAACGCAATGCCACAAAATCATACATGCAACTTAATCATCAAAGGTGTTTGTTTAATCCAACTGAGAAATTCAAAACTCTTAACGTGCAGAAGTGATATTTGATATGGTGCAACATTGTTTGTTATATGAACTTATTTGATGATTTGGTATAATGAAATTAATGTTATCATTTTGTTTTATTCGAACAGATTTTATAAACAGATCTATTTAAAACTGATATTACGCTAAACATTAGTTGCTACATTAAATATCCTGTTAATTTTCAATAGTGCTTGATTTGTAGTTATATTTTTCTGGTCCTCTGGAATAACGGACTGTATGTTGTTTACATTTGAACATAGAGTTCCGCTCATGCGCTAGGGGGGCGTCAGTGATGTGGCATCATTCATTACCACTTATGAACAGCTTCAATAAAACCGAGGTTGCTGTTTTCCCATGCAAACTGTGGTTCCTGAGGGCTTTCTCAGTCTAAAAAGACAAAAGTACATGAAATAAATGTGTCTATACAACGTCTTATACTATAAGACATAAGAAACAAACTAACAACTCTGCAATTCAAATGACGTCATGAATTGTGAAAATCAGAAATGATACAACTATACCTGACTGGTACACTTGCTACATTGAACGAGTTTCGCTACGTAATTATATGGATATAGAACTTCTGCTTAACCTCTACGCCTAATTTGATAATATAAATTGAAGAGATGTTCAAAGAAAGAATGTTGTAAACAATGTAGATATGTCAAGTTTAGGGGCACCATGACAAAATGGCCCGTACAAAAACCAACACACAGAACAACACAAAAAAACATAGAACACTAACGTAACAGACATTTAAAAAACTGTTTTTGTGAGTTTGTTTGTTTCGATTTTTATATTATTTTTTACTTTATTTTATTTAAAATGTCTTAAATGATTTCTCTAAATATGTTGAGTTACCGCCTTAGTATTGCCAATGACTTCCATTGGGACATCAAAACTAGGAATGATCGTTGGATGACCCTCATGGAAAATTGTTAAAATAGTTCCGGTTACTTGCATAAGTATGTCAGGGGTCAAAAAATTGGTTTTTTTAAATGCAATTCTAATATAATTTCTTGTCCCGTATGACATCATCTAGAGGTCCCTTATAAAAGTGGTATGATTTATGCCTTTTAGGTGAAAATTGACCCCGCCCGGGTCTTGAACCATCTACATTGATTTATATAAAACTCTTCAAACAACTTCTTATCTTCATGTTAATGCCTTTTCAATTGTCCCAGTCCTTTTATGACACGATTGTTTAAAACTGGAAAATGCTATGTAAAAACTATTATTTATTGCTATTTAATAATTGCCTCAGTGGCAAAAGAACATGCCATTAACTTAAGGACTCTCTTACTTACTCCGACTAGCTGTCGTTAAAATCTAAATCTCATGTGTGGAAAAATGTTGATTGTAATAACATTTAATAATCAACAACGTAGTTTTCTTCAATACTGTTACACTTGTATATCATTTCTTTTTGAAAACAAGACTGGTTTAAAAATGTTTAGAATATTTCTTGATGTAGTTATATTTAAGGCATGCGTGGCATATTTTTTATTGTGAAAGCCCCAGACCTGTAGAAATCATTCGCAGTTGTCATTGCAACCTGTGGCATCTTGAGTTAGATTAGAGAAACGCAAACCGTGCTTATTATTACTTAATCGCATCGCGATTAACGATATATGATATCACACAATTTAAGTCTGTACAAGGCAGATTTACGCCAGACGGCAAATGTGCACATGTGTGTTTATAATCCTGGCAATCTTTTCCACTCCACAGTACAATTAAGTTCGTACTTTCTTCACCAGGTATATTCGAGAACGATGATGACGTTTTAAAATAGTTACTAATATAATGGACAGATCCGCAACTGTTAATCATGATCATTTATAACAGTACATGGTCAATATTAATCCATTAGATTAGGATTATATTGTCAGGTTACAATCTGTCCTAGAAAACACAAAAGTAAGACCCCTTCACAAGCCTTCATAAGATTAAAGAAAATCTACCGCATTGGACGGACCTTGAAGTTTTGCGGAACGGTACATAGCATGGCACGTCATACAAGTCCCAGCATGCATAAATGCCATAATACACTGCAAGTAAATAAAGGTAGGATTTACGTGGTAAGAGTTTGACACACAGGTTGTTCATTTCTTTATTTGCTATATAACAGCTTAATATGTTTGAGTTTGACATAAACTATATTGTAAACAACATTTATTTTTGTTACTGGTATTTTGTACTTGAATTGTCAACGTCGATCATATTGTCTGTAATTCTTGTTGATTTAAGATACGACTGTACTGTCAAATTCATACACTTGATATTGATTGGTTTGATACCAGACCCAGTCTATCGATGAACGACGTAATACAAATATAAAAAGGATTGTTATCACTAAGTCTAGTGTTCTTAGAAATGGTGTGTTTGACATAAACTAATTTTGTACGAATAAATTATTGGAACACTGGTTTATTGTCGTTGTTGTAATTTCCATACAGTGTGGTCTGTTAATGCTGAATATAAGGACCGAAATATATATGACTGATTGTAAGAAATTCCAACAGGCAGCAATATTAAACATGTTAGATCTTTTGAAATATAATATATCTCAACAAAAATATTTTGCATACCTAATTGATTTAAGATAAACATCTCCTATCAATAATGGTTTTAATATTATTAAATATTTATGATAGGCATGCCATTAGGAATGCTAGTAAAGATGATATCAACACGATGTAAAACACATGAATAAAATAGTGCTTTGGCAATAAATCTGATACAAAACGATGCCCTTCAGAGGCGTTATAACTGGAGAAACACAAAACCCCAATGAAAATGTTCGAATGACCTTTCGTTACATTATATATTTATAAACCAACTCGAACAAGGGGTCAGCAAATGAAAGATAAAATAGATGTTCAGTTTGTTGGTCAATAAGCATTAATTCATGCTTTTTAGCCAGATTAGGACAACAACAGAAGGAAACAAAACAACTGTATCACTCTTTTTGGCCAGAGAAATTACAAAAAAATGACCATTTTTCTGATTTAGAAGTCATTTATGATTTAACTTAAAAACTGTGTTGATTTATATATGTTCGTCCAACAGAGTTCACAAATCACGTTACAAAATAACGCACGGAATATGATAATCATATTCTACTTTTTTCTTTGTACAAAATGAACATTTTCGAATAATCTTATCAACATTTCTTTTACATTAACCTGTCTTGTCAGTATATAGTTTTAAGTTATTGGTTTGATATGGAAATATATGTACGAGATCTGGTGCGGAGTAATATTGCGTAACTACGCAACAGAACGAGTACATATACTTTCATATCAAACGAATAACCGTTTTAATCACAAAAGGGTAATGGCATTTGTATTATTACTTTTATAAACAAAATATCAAAATTACACCTTAATTAAAAAAAACAAAAAATGAAAATCAAAATGATAAATGTTTAAATAGAGGTTATGGATAAAATGCACCAGGTAAAAGATTTTCAGTAACATTTTCAAGGATGAGTAAACATAGATCGTGTAAAAACAACGTCGGACTCGATGCGAAATTAAAATTCAAGTTTATGAAAACATTATGACGTCGGGAAAATGCTAAAACTATTTAATTTTAAATCAGTGACGTCATAATTGTAACAATAACAAAGCGAAAGTAATTCATGTTTGTCTACACACACAATATCATGTCACGTGGATCTTTACACCCGATATCGAAACATATTGATCAGTTGCAGTCAATAGAATTATATAGGGAAACTTATTGGCGTATTTAAAGATAAGATATTCTCTCTCTGCATTGCTTATATTGATGCATCGACTTCACAGATGACGTTTTCACGTGAACCACAGCCCCGGTCTTCGAGGTAAAACTCATACCCATCCTCACGTCGTGGGTACAGCTTCGTGCATCGTCTTGGCGCCCATATGTCCGGTTTATTGGTTCCCCAGAACTTCCCTGGTTCCCTAGGAAACTCCGCGCCATCAGATGTTTGCCATGTGCCATTGGTTGCTGGAACCAAACATTGCATGATAACTGCACACATGCAATGTTTTATGATGAAATGAGAAAAATAATGATTTGCTAGGTAAATGACTTCCATACGAATAAAACAATAACACGTTTTAGTTATTATTAATTTTCGTTTTACAGTTGTTAAGTTAAAGTTCCGTTACGATACAAAACATGACAAACAAGTACGTACGATTCCATGTGACGTCAGACCAGAAACCGGCATCGGCCTCATGTATCACTAGAAAACAAACCACGTTAGATATAATTACACGATATGAGTTATTAAAGATGCTTTGCTTGTAGCTTAAGGTCAGAATTGTTTACACTTTACATTTTAACCATATTTAAGCTGTGAAACCTACTCCCGTAAATATGAGACACTGCAAAATATAGTTATCAATGTATGTAAAATATTACAGAATTTTGTTTTTGAAATTATGTGGCCCGCAAATTTGGCTTTGTTTATTTACATAAGTTTCGACCCATTTCGTGGAAACAGTTAAATAGCTCAACTACAATCATTACTATTAGTTGACTCGATGGTGCAGTGGTAACGCATCCGCTTTGGGTGCGAGAAAACCCGGTTTCAATTCCCAG
>Ga0224511_10004777_pt1 | contig 10386 bp, 9 predicted proteins | sample SF_May12_sed_USG_2_FD_169988 | JGI IMG/M metagenome (GOLD analysis project Ga0224511, IMG submission 169988) | Sediment microbial communities from San Francisco Bay, California, United States - SF_May12_sed_USGS_8_1 | ecosystem: Environmental > Aquatic > Marine > Sediment | place: USA... | reverse complement strand
ATAGGGATAGCAAGATATCTCTAGCTTTAGATTGAAAGATCCTAGGTTAATTCAAGTCCTAGTCACGCTGAGTGTCCACTAAGAGAATGACCTCTTCATACAATTCTACCTTCTAGTGCTTCAGCAAGCCTCAGTTTTGGTAACTCTGTAAATTAGGTGGCCGAATGGAAAACCTGAATATTTTACTCAGATGCATAGCTGTCATCTGATTAGAGGTTGGAGCTTGAGGAGTTACGCCGGAGGTCGAGTGGATTGAGTTTATTCTCCAGTCTAGTGCATACGCGCTATGTTGCAGTTGTGCAGACAACTGCTGATTAGCCAGCTGTTCGACATGTAGGGGGAGTCGCCAGGTCTTTCTCCAGCAAACTTGCGGTTTTACAACCCTGTTGTCATCTACAAGCATGTGCGCTGGAGTGTCCATGTGACGGGTCTTATTTTATTTCAGGTCCATCCTCATGGGCAGCTTTTAACACCCATTGGAGACTATGTGGTATTGGTAAGAGACAATCTCCCATAGACATCATACCAGCAGATCTTCTCTTTGATAGAAATCTGAAGCATATTTCATTGTCTAAACACAGAGTAAGTAGGATATATCTATGTACATTTTAATGGTTTAAGAAATGCCAAAGATGTGTCTTCACTTGTTTTCAGATTCTGCAGCCTACCATGAACAGATGAGCTTTATCCAGTGCGCATACTTAGACCCATGTCGATGCAACCCAAAGGCGCAATGTTTCTGAGATACGGCACTATAGGTCATAGATTATGCACTTAAAAGTTTAGTAGGCATGAGCTAAAGGAAGAACTGAGTATGTGTAGTTCGCCGCTCAGTTTTATTGTATAACACGCATACAAATTATTGAGAGAGACAGCCTTGTGGGAACAGCCAGACAAAGTGTGATGAAATGACCCAATATAGGGATGTATGAGTATAATATGACTATTTGTGGCCCCAATACCACTCGAGTTAAAAAGAGTTTGTAAAATTCTGTTTACTGTTTAACCTGAGCACCATGAACGGAACGTCGATCTATAAACTATGAAGGAAGAAAACGGAGATAAATTCTTTTCCTATTGTGCATGTGATACCCAAGATAGAATCTCATCTTGAAACCAAGCCAATTCAAATGATATTCGACTAAAAAATTTTTCAATTGTTCTTTAAACCGAATGGCCACTGAATAAAATATGGATGTCTAGCGCCTGTACACTAAGTCGCATAGAAATTCTTGCTTTCCCTGTCATTTAGAAAGATGGTATGCTGAGGAACACAGGTCATGATCTGACTTTCTTTCTGGACAAAGAGGAACCATCCATAGACCTTCAGGACGGGCCCTTGGGCTATCAGTATAAAGTAGATAAGGTTATTATTCACTTCGGCAGCACCAACAAACAGGGAAGTGAACACAGAGTGGATGGCAAGTCCTTCCCTGCTGAGGTAAGGACCTTTTCTCTCAGCTGGCATCTCCCCCGTGATAGGGAAGCCGATGGGTTAAATACCCGCTTTTTCACTAGTTATGGCATTGCATGGAGCACCAGGTTTGTTTTAGCTAGGATTACTGTGTGGAGCTCACACTCGCAACATCTGGGATTCACACTCATAACGCACGCCCCTCGCACCTAGGATTCAAACCCAGGCTCTCATGGGTGTGCACCCAGCGATCTATTACTAAGTATCCCACCATCGTTAGCTTAGTAGCGAAATGTCACCTGGCCGGCTTTTTAAAGTCCCAGAAGAGAGCAGCTGACATTAACATACACACCTTTGGAATATTGTAAAGGCCATGGATAATATTGGCAAATGTACTGGCTAAATGAGCAATACTTTATGCTCAGGATATTGGGATAGCTTAGTGCATTGGGTTCACAAGCTCCAATCGCAGTCATGGGGAGTGGGGAACCCGTTGTGAGTGTAAGCTCTACACATCATTCCTAGCTCTAGAACAAACACAAGCTTCATGTACCATGAGGTGGAACATCAATATCAACCCGCTCGCGAACCTCTGCGCTAAGCCGTAGCTGGTGAAAAACAAGTTTCCAACCCAAGGCAGCTTTACCATAACAGACAAACACTTATCGCGGCCCTGCCTCATATAGCAGAATAGTCAGCCCAATTAAATCTGCATATTATCAAGGACACTCTTTCAGGTCACACAAATATATTTGTAGATTCAGATAATGGCATATAACTCAGTACTGTATCCAAACATGACAGTTGCTGAGGAGTCCCACGCAGGAGTGGCAGCTATTTCAGTACTAGTCAGTATCAATGACACAGAACCTTCTGCATTAGGTGATCTCATACAGCATGTAGCGTCTATACAATTCAGAGGTGAGACAAACAACAGTGGAGCGTTTGGTTCAAACAATGCTACTGTCGCAAGATTGCAATATCTCGGGTTCAAAGTCCTATAGTCCTGCTAAGCACCCACTGTGACAATGAGCTCCTCACATATTCCCAGCTCCTACCACTCCGACAAGGATAACATAAAATAGTGAACTGCCCTGTAGAACAGTGATAAAAAGCTATCAGCCCTGATGAACTGTTGTGAATAGTGACAAGAACGCATAGGGCCAGACATAGATGAAGGGGTAGGGCACGTTACTAGTTGAACATGATGGAGTCATGATCTGAGGATTATGAGGTTGTTTGCCACTTAGACAAGCCTCTTGGATTATTTTCAAACTGTCATATAGCGGCTTTGGTAGGATCACCATGGTATAATAGTGAAGGTCCCAACCAGTACCAGCAAGTGCGGTGGATCCTCAATTTAATTGGACATCTGTGTGGGGTCCTAAAATGATTGGAGGTCTCTCGAATTATACATTGTTGTTTTGATAAAATGGAAAAAGATTTGACTGTGGGAGATTACCTACAGCCCCTGACTTCTTTCACATTGAGCGTCTCATCCTAACTATGTCAACTTCTGTTTTTTAATTGGAAGCAGTCGATAAAGGGATTGAAATAGAGTGTTTGAGGTAAATAGGAGCAAATCAGTGGCATGCAAACATTGATTGCACTAGCTCATCACAATAGAACTGGCGTTGACACTAGGCATTTTAGAATGCACAAATTTGTCTGAAAATGCCTACTATAGAATCTTCAGATTTGCAGCCTAGTTTTCTCTCATAGTTCATTACTCTGCTTTTTCTCTTAATGGCTGCCTGCCTGTGCTATGGTGCGGACTCCTGCCCGCGCTATAGTGCGGACTCTTGCCCGCGCTATGGTGCGGACTCCTGCCCGCGCTATGGTGCGGACTCCTGCCCGCGCTATGGTGCGGACTCCTGCCCGCGCTATGGTGCGGATTCCTGCCCGGGCTATGGTGCGGACTCTCGAAGGTCGCCTCATTCTCATGCTTTTATCACATCTCATTTGATTCTCAAGAAATGCTGATTTAGTAGGTTCCGTAATGCTGAATCACGTGGTTTGTCTAAACATTCAAAGACGACTTTTCTAAAACTTTTATTCTTCTGTAGATGATGAGGTCGCTCTAAGTAAAATATCAATTTACCATCTCCTTCCGGACACCAGAAACTACATGACCTATGAAGGGTCATTAACCAGGCCAGGCTGTTACGAGGTTGTCACTTGGATTATTATTAACAAACCAGTGTATATCACACAGACACAGGTGAACTATGGGATTTTTTCTCAAGTCTAGTGTCCTCACTGTTACGATGAAGCTGCCGGGTTGAATTATTGTTTTCTTTACTGATTGTGGCGTAGTATGGAGCACCACGAGCCAGTGTGCGAGTGAGAGGCTTTGAGCTAGGATTAACTCGTGGAGCTCATTCTCATAGCAGGAGCCCGTCATGACTGGGAATTAAATCCAGGATCTTACGGTAGCGAGCGTAGTGCTCCATGACTGGGCTTTCCACGCTATCCTATTCTTAGGAAGGTACAACAGCTCGAAGATGAAGAAGACTCTGTTCTTTTGCAGTTGGACCTATTAAGGCAGACATTGCGAACGGCCAAGACAGGCCAAGCTAAACTGAGTCTTGAAGATAACTTCCGGCCAATACAGAGTGTCAACCGCCGTGCCATAAGAACTAATATAAACTTCCCTGCCCAGGTGAGTGACTTAAGATATATGCGATTCGTTGTCCTTTAGCCAATGGCCCTGTCGTGGCTGTTAAAGAGTCGACGTGTACCCTGTAATGGTGTAACTGAGAGGGATGCAACTTTTCTTTCTCAACGCCTTTCACCATCCAAACTCTGAAGATATTTTGAAAAGTCCCGCACACAAGTTGCCTTGAACCCGGAACCTTCAGTGTCAGTGGCGAGCAATCTACTCAAACCATTCAGCCACAGCCGCCTGTGATATACACACGTATACTAGATGACCTTCTCTCGTCTAGGTCAGTCTAGTTGTTAATACCTCTCGAGTTGATTATGAAAAATTGGCTTAGACAAACGAAGTGAGAGTATTCACACGGCTGATCTGGTCTGATCACGAAACTGGTTAGCATGTCTTGCAGATCTGTGTCCCATGCACTGATATAAGATAAGATAATCTTATATCACATTGATGAGATCACTAAGCCGATGACCCGCTTTCAGAATGATCGACGATTTGCCTGTAGGCACTCTATGGGTGGGCCTCCTTTTAACTTCACGATCTGAATCAGACAAGGCAGGAAGCACAAAGTGATAAAGTAATGCGGAAACCTGGAATCGAACCCAAGTTACCTGATCCATAGCTGATGAGCTTCCCACTAAACCATTGCTTCTCCCTAATGTATCGCTTTGCATGCTGTAGATTCAATCTGATGATATAGTAAATCTAGGTAGACTTACAAGCGGGTGCTACTTGACAAGTGACTCACAGTCATGCTCAATCAGACTACTAGGACTAGCAGTTACTACGCTTTATGTTACAGAGAGCTTCAGTCTGTGACGTGAAAAGGGAGAAAACCTATACAGGTAAATAGACGAGGCTTCTTTACTTTATTGAGCGGTTTGTTGAAATTTCCAAATCTCAGATCAAAAATTCATTGCTTGTTTTGCAATGAGAGGCGCTCGGGTTAAATTTATGAACTGCGTGGAGAAAAAAGGCCTATTCTCAGAACCTTAACAGTAGAACCAAGAACTAGATCCTTGTAGTTACTGTAGTCCACGAAACTCTCATTGTGTTACATAACAATTCCTCACCCAATGACGACCGTTCAGGTTGGACAAGTATTTCGTTCATCTCGGGCTATCGCTGCAATTTTAGACTAAAATTGACAGAATTCTAACCGGTTTGCTGCAATGATACCCATCACCGAGGTTTCAAGAATATGCCTAACGTTCCTTTCATGAATATCAGAGATAAAACATAATCACTTTCACTTCAAATCTTAGTTAATATAATAAAATGGAAGCTCGCTTCTTTGTAGCTAATAATGCAGTGCTGAAAGATGGATAGAATAAAATTCATGAGCCACAATAGAAAATTGGAATACTTCACACCAACGCACTGAAGTTCTACGCAGAAAGAGACTTCACTATAAATACCTTATTATACACACATACAACATCATATGCTATCCTTTCTTCCAGATACAGTAGAACAGAAATGCCTGTCTTTTGTTCTCAATTTAATAGGAATATCTATCATTAATATAAAAAATGCTTATCAAGTGCTTTACAGAAATAAATGTGCTCTTTTTCGCAGCCGTATGACTGCCTTTAATTCAGTACAGCTATACAATAAAGTCTGCTAAACAGACAAAATATGACTGCAATATTACAAAACATGCCAAAAATCAACCAATACAAAACGAGATTTATTTCGATTTGGATTTTACTGGAAGGACAACTCCAATTGTTTGGCCAGCTCTCTCATTACCTGGTGGGGTTGGTTTTAGGTTTCGGCATTTTCTCAAGGATAGCATAAATTTCCTTCTGTTCTTCGTAACCATCTTTCCAGAGATCATACAGAGCAAGAATCATTCTGGTAATCTCCAAGACCTGCAATGGAGAGATGAGCGGAACATGAATGAGACGAGCAACACTGTAGTCGGGAAACCAACGCGTCCAGTAGGCTAGCGGGAAAGCTCAGCGGTAAAAGCCCTGGGCTTGCAACTGTGAGAACCTTGGTTGTAAGTAGGAGCTCCTCACATTTATCCTAGCTTTTACCGCTCCAACAAACCTCAGGCCTAGTAGGTCCGGTAAATAGGATGACCAAGCGCTTGTGTAGCTTTTGGGTTGTGGTTCTCTTGGTATAAGACCGTGTAGGCCATTACTATCGAGATATTGACCGGGAGATGGGAGTTCACCGGGTAGAGCCATATGGAGGTGCAGCGCTCTATGGATACTGGGGGAAGATGGTTTGAGCTCCTGGAGCGAGGCAGCCATTGCAGTAGATGATAGAGATGAAGGAAACGATCAGGATTGGAGCAATGCATTACTACAACCGCTCTACAGCCTAAGCAGGTACGCATAGGATTCTATGCCAACAAAAATTCAGTTTCTATCCTCGAAAACAAAGTATTGTCATTCAAGATCACCTTACCTGCTTTGCTACGAATTCCCAGCACTTTATTACCACTCACCTTTTCAAAGTCTACATTGTGGAGCTCGGCAAACCATGGTTGACAATCCCGCTGCTGCATCACACAGGCTAGATGGATTGCCGCTACAAAAGAGCGAGTGCAAAACATATTTCCACCAAAAACCAAATTACTGAAGTTCGAACTGAGCTACACGTGCATGCACCCAACTAAAGAAATGTGCCAAACATTGCAGTAGGGAGATATTTGTAGGATAACTTGGCACCAGCTGCTCAGTCTACTCAATGGGATGAAGTGAAGAGATGATAGACACTGATAGCAGGGCTCACCTTCTGACCTGTGTGTGGGTAGGGGTGTGTGGGGGAGGGATGTGAGGGAGGAATGTGGTGCGTGGGAGGAGTGTGGTGTGTGGGAGGAATGTGGTATGTGGGAGGGGTGTGGTGTGTGGGAGGAGTGTGGTGTGTGGGAGGAATGTGGTATGGGAGAGGGGTGTGGTGTGTGGGAGGGGTGTGGTGTGTGGGAGGGTGTGTCAGGGAGGGTTATAGGGGCTCAGATACTCACATAGAGCGATCATATATGGCGGGAAGAGTAAAGAGATGTCAGTACGGAGACTGTCGTTAACGATTCTCCAGGCGAGTGGCAGAATGTGATCCTCTCCAAGCTCATTACAGAACTGCATCAGAGGTCTGTACGGCTGGTATACTATCAGACAGCAATCCTGCAGGGACAAAAACATGTTATTGTATTACTGATATGTCTCGGCAGACAATAGTGCAATGAATGGTAAAAAACCAATGAAAAGCCATACAATCTTATCATATTCCTACAAAACCAATACTGGTATCAACATTCAAGGTGACATAGCAAAAAATCATTGTTTCGTGTTTCAAACATGGGCAAAGAACTCCCACTTCCCATTGCTAAACCATTACACTGGAGCAAATCTCATATGAGGTTGCTATGAAGTCATTCTCTGCTACCTAAAGTCTCTAACATGTATTGACATGAACAGATTAATATATTTGAATGATGTATACTGACCATCATCTCGAGGAGGAAGAATTCACATTCAAGGATGTTGGCGATTCGGTATGGATACTCCTGTTTGTAGGCGTATTGGAAACGATTTTTTATTACATTACTAGTAGCCTGTACCACCTTAGTGCTCGGTATGGCTCCAGATTCCTGTAAAAGGCACAAGATGAGATTCTAGTTTCACTGACTCTCTTCACTTTTTGTTGGTGCGACAGAGGAGTGGCTTCCCATCTCAGTTATACCATTGCCAGGAAAAGTTGGCTCTCTAGCGGCAACCTTCCCACAGCCATGAGCTATGCGAACAATCTCTTTTACTCTCACTTTTATTACATAGGGGGATATCCCAGTGCTAGAGCGCTGGGCTTGCAACCATGAGGACCCCACTATACGATGGGGCATTGATACTGACTCACTCTTAGTGTCCCACGCTACATTGCAACTGGGGAAAAATCTGGTATCTAAAAAGTATTCAGCTAGTATTTGACTTCATAATAACGACGAGGATGTCGTAAGAGAAAATAAGGTGAGCCAAGGTTGGTAGTAGAATTCATCTAAACCTTTACTTCCATGTAATTTTCGAGTCTGACACCGAGGCAGTCAACTTACCTCCACTTTAGAAGCTAGGAAGATACAGGTAGGTGACATGAGGAACGGATCTATGTTCTTTAGTTGATTCCTGAAATCACAGACAGAGTAAAAGCAATTTCCTGCCCCCCCCCCCCCCCCGATATAACGGGTGCATGTCAGGAATGGTGCAGAATTTGGCCTACAGAGTCAATCTGATTCTCTGTTGCCGGGGGTGAGTCATAGGGAGATTTTCTGCTTTCACTCGTGTTCCTTACTGAGAAGGTGGACCTCATTTGTTTAATGTTGCAATCTGAAGCTGACGAGGGTGTTGAAACTGACAAAGTTTTTGCTCGTACTGGGAATCGAACCAAGGACCGCGGATCCAGGACCCAGCATGTTTTTCACCGAGCCATCGCTTCACCATCGAAGCAAAAACTGAGAGCTAACAACGGATAGGGTGAAACTCTGTTGGATAACAACACAAACCATAGTACTCTTCCCAGTTGGGGCACAGCTTTTTCCCCCGTCAGATTCGGATTGAGGCATTAAATAAAGCAGACCCACCAATAATACACCTTCACTATTACGGATGTCGCAGCCCATCTTGAAAAAAAGTCCTTGGGTCAGTGCTACTGCGGATGAAGAGGATCTTATCTCATCCATGACACTTCAGGAATAATGGCAAGTTATTCTGGTGACATCTTGTGTTTGAGCTGGGTGATAATCGATGCATAATCAGTCAGATCTAAATCATGTCTGCACTGGGCAGAAGTCTGGTTTACGGTGAAGGCATGACTCACTTGTAGTAGAACCTCTTGAAGTAAACTGTGCCAGTGGCTATGACCTGCTGACGTACTTTAAGTGATTCTCCTATGGCCTGAATTACTAAAACAAAATGGCAAAAAGTCAATACAATCGTCAATTCAAAGTAAAAATCAAACCACAGACATGACACTCTCAGAGTTCAAGCCCCTAAAGTGAGGCTGTTGGTTTAGGTTTTTTGCTTGACATCTTCACTGTTATGACGTTGGAGGTGTCAGACTAGATTCGGGAGCTCGCTGTGACTGGGACTGGAATTCAAGTTTACAAGGCTGTGGGCCTAGTGGTCTACCAGTAAGCTATCTGCTATTTGTTCCATAGTAACCAGGTTTCTGCTTACAAATCTGATTTATCTGATAGAATTCCCTCTTCTGATCATCTAATAACATACCCAGACAACTCTTCATGCAGATTTCCAAGTCATGCCCTTCCATTAGTCACATCTCCGCTTAGGTACGGGGAAACTGGGATGTCTTGCTCGCTGAACTGAGCGGTGGGCGTTTCACCAGTTTGTAAATGAAAAATTCGTTCTTTTTGGACAAAGATACACCTAGAACTTGTTTTAGTGATGTTTAAGACAAAACCCCAGGACTTTAACACATACAATAGACCAGACCACGAAAGGTCTCCCTTCGCTGCAGTACTGGTCTGGACACGGGCACCCTGACTTTTTGCCATTTTTCATTTGGTATAGTCGAATAGACCATACTAGCCAGCCTATACAGTGTACTACATTATACTGTACACTTACGGTTCGCGAAGAATATCATTATCTTGTTATAGTTATCTTCATTGAGAATGTCAAGGTCAGGCTTTCTGGATTTAATAAGATCTTCAGGAGTCCGAATCCATTGTGTACTGGAGAATGAAATTGGCATGATATGACAGAGGATCTACTATTATTCCTAGTCAGTAGCTACATAGGTAAATTCATGGGAGTCATTCGGAGTTCATGAAATAGCAATGATTCTTGTCAATGTTAGAAGGCACACGTCAGAGCTATGCGTGCAGTCATAGAGTTAGTGGATAACTCTGTGCTTACAATTACTTGGAATGATGTAATCTTTTGACTTGATTACTTATCTTATATAGATAACTTATGTCACAGGTCTGTTGATATCAAGGACTATGAAAGTCAGAATAACTGTTGTCAGTCAAATTGAAAGGCAGCAGGCAAAAGGGAGACAGTCCAGATTAGAATCTGATGATGGATAAAGACTTACTAATGCGAACTTTGCCAGAAGTTTCCCGCCATGCTTCACTTGATTCTCGGGTTTAGCTGATGAGCACCGGGACAGATTCCAGATGGAAACACAATCAGAGCGCTTATCAGATTACTGTTACTGGTATCAGTTATTCAATGCTCTATTCGTCTACAAGGAGGATGCATTCATTCATTCATTCATTCATTCATTCATTCATTCATTCATTCATTCATTCATTCATTCATTCATTCATTCATTTTAT
>Ga0224511_10004775_pt1 | contig 10386 bp, 7 predicted proteins | sample SF_May12_sed_USG_2_FD_169988 | JGI IMG/M metagenome (GOLD analysis project Ga0224511, IMG submission 169988) | Sediment microbial communities from San Francisco Bay, California, United States - SF_May12_sed_USGS_8_1 | ecosystem: Environmental > Aquatic > Marine > Sediment | place: USA... | reverse complement strand
TCTTGCTGGGAGACAGCGGGTAAGTTACATGAAAAAAACTCTTTTTGTATACCAAATTGTGTGAACCTTATATAGTTGAAAGTACAATTTAACTTTCTTATAAATATTGTTTCTATTGATGAAGCAGCGAATGGAGGGGTATCTCTATATAGAGTAAAAGGGAAATGTACATTGTGGTGCTGTGTTATATACAGCTAGTGGATATTTAATATTTCAGCATGATTTTGAATGTCACACTTTTTTAACCAAATCTTTTTTTTCTTTTTAACACTTAGATATCCTCTGAGGCCATTCCTCATGACCCCATTCCTGAGGAGGGACACAGAAGCAAAGGAGAGGTACCAGGCTGCTCACACCCGGACCAGAGCCTGCATCGAGAGAGCGTTTGGACGGTTGAAGAGGCGCTTCCATGTCCTCCACTCAGAGGTTCCTATCTTGATTTTTTTTGCTCAGTTAGTGATTACAAATACCATACTACTGCTACTTCTTGTCTAAAACATGTACATGTTTTTCTTATATTGTTATTTTAATGAGTTCAATTTCTCTTATTATTCTTATTATTTTTACTTATAATTAGTATTATTGCAATTGCTGCTATAGTTATTATATTAAAAATTATTTTCTTATTTTTCTCTTTAATATGTCTATTATAATTGTTACGCATAGAAACAAAACTTTGAATATTAAAAATTCCACCTTACAAAATTGAGTTTTAATGTTTAATTGCTTTTTTGTTAGTATTTTTGCTATGTTTTGCATTTCATAACCCATTAAAGGTATTTAGATGGTTTTATATGCAATATTTCAGGTCCGCCTCAGTCCTGAGAAGGTATGCAAGGTTGCTGTGGCATGCTGCATCCTGCACAACATCGCCATCGATTTCAACATGCCAGAACCCGATGAGGCGATGCCAGCACCTGTGGTGGATGATGGGGTCGAAGGCGGTGCAGCAGGGGGCATGGCTACCAGAGATCACATTGTTAACCATTTCTTTGCACATTAATTTTATATTATTGTTCATACACTATCACATTGCATTGTCATCATCATCATCATCATTACCACTCTTTAGATATTAAATTATTGCTATCATCATCATCATCATCATTATCATCATAATTATCATCATCATTATCATCATCCTCATTATCATTCACTGTTTTTCCTTGTTAATAAAGAAACCAACAACAGTTCATTTGTATGTTATCTTTCTCTTTAGATCAAAGAATTATTACTGACATAAACATTTGTAATAAATAACAATTTAAAATGTATCAACTAAAAACAAAATCTAACAACTTAAGTGTTCTTAGAAATATAAACAATGGTCATTATCATACATGAAAATAAAGATATGACAAGATCTAAAAAATGTAATAAAAGGAAAATAATAATTTATGAACTCAAAAACAGTTTAAGTTTCAAAGAACTCTGTTCTGATGTAGGACTCTAGGTCTTGGGCATCAAGCTTCTTCTCGTACTTCTCCAGTACCCGGGTCCGGACAGTCAGGAAGTTCTTCTGTGAACAATCATAATATTCAGACATAAAGTATGTTGAAAAACATTTCTAAACCAAACCATCTTTAAAAAGCATAACAACGTGCAAATATGTTGTGCAATGTTCAGTCAAAATAGGCATGAAAAGAGTGTGATGCAAAGCTAACCAGTATTTTTTTTTTAATTAATATAAATTACCTGTTCCTCGGCCAGGCTGACTTGGGACTGAAAGTACTTAATCTGCCACTCCACAAGCTCCTCCTGTTTTGTCTTTCTTCTCTGAAACCTATATGTTTTGAACATAAAAATAGATACATGTATAAGGATATTAACATTTACAAGCAGTTAAAACCTTTTTTGGAATGCATCTGCACATGTAGGACCTACAAGTGTTTTTAACTACTGTTACACAGTTTTACTTCTATTTTATTGTGAGCAGCAAACAAATGTAAAATAAGTAGATTCTATTCTATTATGAGATTTTAATCAATATGAAGTGATAAAAACTATAAAATAATTATATCCTCAAAACATTTTTTCATGCCACTTAATTGTGAAATTGATTTCACATAATTGTGGATTATAATGTTTTTAGTCAACAATGTGAATTGTTTGAGTACCTTCCATTGCCATTGGAGGCTGATGTTGAGGTGGAAGGTACAGGAGCTTGTGGCAGTGGCAGGGAGGCTGGTGTCACCTTGCCTATGGTGATGGCTGATAGGCAAGGTGGTGGCTGTGCTACCTCGATCACATCCTCGATCACATCAGCCAACCCACCTTCTTCCACAAAAGTGGCCATATTGGCAATAAATGCCAGTCCATCTAAAGAAACAATGAAAAACGCATTTAATACTTAAATAAGGGGAAGTAACCTTTTCCGTTATAGTTTAACATTTGCCAAAAGACGGTTTGACTAAAACACAATATAGAGCGGCGAGGAAAGGCATTTGACCTTTTACACAGTGTTGGAGCTAATCTACTATAAATGAAATGAAACTGTGCAGAACCCTTCACACAATAATGCAGGTAAGTTGTTTGTTTCAATTGTTTTCTGTTTAAAATATGTGTGTGTTTTTTTTGGCATCTTTTAAAGTCTCCAAGCTTGTTGGAATCCCCTTCTATTTTTAGGACACTATTTATAAATAGAATAGAATAGCATTTGAAGGAAATACCATTTTCCAGACGATCATTAAAAACAAACAAGTCGAGCATAAAATAAATTGTTTACCTGTCTCATCGGAGTCCAATCCTCCCCTTATTCCATGGAAACTTGAGTCCCCGTGGATGGCAGCTATCCTCTGGCTGGACTCCTTGGCTGGGACAAATCCAGCCAGTCCCAAGCCTGTTGGCCTCTTCTGAAGCTTTTCACTGTAAATTTAAAGGAAAATTATTTATAAACATTAAAGTTGTCAAGCAATCTTGATATCATGAATTCAATGTAGTTGAAAACTATGATCAACCATTGTTGATATACCAAACTTAAAAGGAAGTGCTGCAATGAACAATATTTTCATTTTACATTTAAATTTCTATTTAAAATAAGAAAAAAAGAAAACTTGCTTGCACTTACTCAGTAATGTCCCTTTTGGCATGGCTCTTCATACTCTGCCATTTGTCTCGCACTTCTTGACCAGTCCGGGTGACTGGTCCAGCGGAGGAGCATTTAGCAGCAATTTCTTCCCATTTTAATCTTTTTTGTTCGTTACTTATTGCGTCAGTAAATTTCGATGTAATAATTTTTCTGTTCTCTTCGATTGCCATGTTTTCTTCTAATATTAATAACTCGTTTGTAGTAAAATTACATTTTCTTTTTCTCTTTTCAGATGTCATAGTTGCTGGTGTTGTTGACAGATGGTTGCAGAAGACAGGAAGTAAACATATAGAGAGCATTATGGGACAGGAAGTTGGACTTTTAAAATTGGAAATTAATTGGACTTAACAGTCAGTTAGCAATTAACGCTAGCGTTACTTAACGGCAGCGTTAATAAGCTTTGAGCAACAGACTTTAACGGGAGCGTTTACTAACAGTCCGTTTGGGATTTAACGGAGGATTAAGGTAACATACTGTTAAATTTAACGGAAGTTTTGAGCAACCGGCCCCAGAGGTTCTACCATGACCTGATGCAGCAAACGTATTCCACGTAGCATCGATGAAATGGTGTATTGATCAACAAAACTACAATTGTTCATCATTTAAGTTTTTCTCTTACATAGTGTTGTGTTTACAACCTTAAAATGGTATTAATAAAATGACGATTTAACGATAACATAATGAGTTGTTATGTATGATACGTTGAAGGTTGCATTATTACATGTATTATGTCTGCTATCTCGTAGGATTGCTCTAAAACCACTGTTTCCTGACAGACAATATACATCTCATAAAGAAGACACCAGCTGCATCTGTGTTGTGTATTATTTATTGGGAACATTAATTACAGTCACGGTGGTAGACTATATTTGGGTTAATGCTGAACGTTTTGTAAATTTCTATATATCTTAGATTCTTGTTCTTGATAACCACATGGTAAACTATAGTTCTTTGCTTACAATATGTGAACTTAATCAGAAATGGATAGTGTATGACGCTTAAAAACAGTACCATTAACAATTAATAAATGTATTGTAGTATTGTAAAAAATGGATACTTTACCACGCGGTAGGATGAAATCATTTTGCAAATATCTATATTATTCATACAATTGCATGGATGAAAAATCTAAATCATACAATGTTGCGCATTAAGCCATACTTTACACCATGCACTTAAGTACGTTCTTTTTGAGTATTTCCAAATTCGCTAAACCTTACAGGTATTACAAGACTAAACCGCTACATTACAGTTAATAAAATAACACTACGCTCTTAAATATATTTACATTTCGTACATCTCTACTCCTAAATCAGACAACATTGCTAGCCGTTGATTTATCGATTTAAATGGGCAAGCACTAACTCATCTAAACTAAACTTGTCGCCATACAATCTATGCTGACAGACATTGCAAAACGTTTCTTGGTAACACGTTTAGGAAAACTGATTTTGTGTCGTAATTGAAAATTTCTTCATTTACACATTTCTACACAATAACAGGCATGTAACAATATTAATCCAACAAGAAATCTCTATTATGCATTCGTTGCGTAGGCATCTCGTAAAATGTGTTCAATCTTCATTGTACTTTTATAACGCTTCATTTAAGGTTCTCGATGAGCCGTTGAAAACTCTGGAACAGATAGGTGGCGGATTTGTAGGGCTGTATTTCGATCTCTAAGACTGATCACGGCCTCGCAGATTTCTATCACGTCTTCATATCATTTAATACTTATTACGCCTCCATATTTCTTTTGCAGAGTAACGGGCTAGTAATGGTGAACCCATTAGCCCAGTTTTAGTGGACACACCGCCGTGATATAACCTAATTAGTGTTTAAAATGTGTTTTCTCAAATGTACACTTATTCTAAGGCATATTATTGTAAAATGTTGAAATGAAGTCTAGCACACATAAATAATCTAGAATCTGTTGATAAACTACTTCAAATAAATAAAAAGGTTTATCATTTTTACCTGCGATAATGATGTATGGAGTTGTTATCGACTAAATGTGCAATTATTTGACTTTGATAACTGACACTTGACAACCAACTAAACGCGTGTGATGTTGGCAGCACCTTGACCACACACACTAAAAACAGGAAAAAAACATCAAAATGCGTAACAATATACCGGTTATTGTAAATCAACTGTATTATTTACTTATGTTTGTGTCATAATCTCTAAATAGCATCAAAAGTATTATTTACTTACACAATACAACTTTAATAAAAGTATTAACATGTGCAATTAGCGGACATGGCATCATTTATTACCACTGATGAACAGCTTCAATAAAACAGGCTGCTGTTTTCTCGTGCAGGCTATGCTTCCTGAGGGCTTTCCCTTTCATCAGTTTAATGCAAATATCGTTTATAAGCTTATACATTCCGTACACCCTCTGCAGTCACTTTCTTTTCAGTTCGTAGAAAATGACCCTGTAACCGTATACTAGCATTCTAAAGAGTACAATAAACATTCTCAGTTTCGAAACAATTGCTTACCGACAACAAGCCCAATGCATCGCAGAAACATTCCACAGCCGAATTGAAAACAATCGATTTCTCTTCGACGACTCAATTAACGGCAGTAAGAGAGAAATAATTTCGAAAACGTGTCATAGACAAATTTAAGTTTTGAGAAATATTATGTCGTTCGGTACAACTTAATATTTTAAATTAGTAATGGAGTTTTATTCTACAGTGTCTATATGTTTTTTTTCAATAAGGTTAATAGAACATTCTGTTTTAGCAGTTTCTTCTATAATCTGATTATAGCAATATTAATTCATCAATCACACTGAGTGTGACAAAGAAGATCAGAGGTTTGTTTACAGTCTACAACAATCACTTAACAATGAGGTGCTAAAGCAACAATTTTATTAAAACTCTGGTCTTAGGCTACGCGATTGCAAAGATCTCTCTCCCTTTGGCGTTTAAATCGCAAACATTCGTGAATTAATCCTCTTAGTACTTAAACATAATATTTTCCTATGATTTGGTGCCAGTGTGGTTCATTTTGGTTGATTTAATAATGTTGATGAAATACATGTCAGTCAACAACTTTTATCAGTGTGCACTTTTCTAAACGTTTTGTATCGTTAAATAGGTTTTGGTAAAATGTTAACGTTGCCATTGCAACATATTGTCTTTGTATCTAAATGATATTATTAAATATTTTCTAAACTATATTATTTACAAATCATGACGTCATCAATTCCACTAAGTACGCACTTAAATAGTTTGTTTCTCATTAATAACCAAATTAAAAATGATTCTGGCCAGCAGAACGATAATCACATCTAAAATGGCTAAATATTTATTTGTAAATTAACTTCTTGACGTAAAACTAACACATTTAAAACGTTACGGTAAATTCAACGTGTAAAATTGCTTAAATTAATGAAATCGACTCTCTTATTTTAGTAAAAAAAATTGGACAATTGATATATTATAGGAATCCACATGAATTATGAGTGAAAACATTTAGTATTTGGTGTTGGCGAGTTATATTTTATATAGAATATCTTTGTTTTGAAACACTGTATCTATGCTCAATGTTTTACATTTGTATTTTGCAATTTTATTTTTCTTGCGAAAGTCTTATTAACTTAGGGACATTATTACACATGTCGCTTGTGAAATCGGATGAAACTTTTGCTTGATCAGATGCACTATGCCAGATAATTATATAATTCGGTGTACACTCATTAAAGTTGTTAAGTGTATGGACTGGCGACGCCTTGTTTATCACGTGAGCAAGGAAATAAACATGGCAACGGGGGAATGAAAAAGAAATTCAAAGGTCAACTGTTTGATGCTAATTTGTTATTAACAAAAGAAGACATTTTAGTGTCCTAAACATGACGTCATTGTTCACGTATTTAGCAGTTTATAGTTAAAACCCTACGAACACATCAAGTTTTTACCATTTCTTGTCTTAGAAACATGGTAATAGTGATGCCCTACAAATACATGCGTTGTTTTACGCTGATTACGACAACGTCGCTTATTGATTAATACAATGTCGTTAATATCTTAATGTGAATAAGGGAAAATATTATAAGCAAAACTTAAAAATGATGCTGTGTTTATTTGCCGTTAGTGTTTAAAGAAATAGAAAACGTGTGGTTGTTTATTATGTTTTCCTTTTGCAAAAATATGTTGCTCACTGTAACAAACTATACACGTATGTTGAGACATGACTTTGAAAATATTGGATATTTTGTGGAGTTTATAAATAGCAGAATTGAAACATTTTTGTTTCAAACCCCCCAATTTTTAACATTTTTCAAATATTATTATTATTATTTTAATTTTCGTGTATGCTTATATTATACGAATGAAAACTATTTTAATTTCTATTAAACATTCCGTTAAAAACATTAGTATGGTGGTCGGTGCAATTTACTGACGTTTCTGCGCTCTCTAGTACAATTAAACTGATGAAAGGGAAAGCCTTCAGAAAGCATAGCCTGCACGAGAAAACAGCAGCCTCGGTTTAATTAAAGCTGTTCATCAGCAGTAATGAATAATGCCACACCACTGAGCCCCCCTAGCGCATGAGCGGAACTCCATTTTCAAATGTAAACAACATACATGTACACTCCATGATTCATGAGGACCAGAAAAGCCTCATAACTCCTCAAGTGGTATCATCAAAGCCAAATTGCGTTTTATTTACACACTGGCTGTTTGTGGTGAAAGAAACGACGACCAGCCTTTTTACAATACCAACAATGTTTTACTGACAGCATTTACAATAATAAATCAATTTAATTGAATAATCATCTATGTTATTTGCATTTGAGCACTTAAAAAGAGAAACTTCAGAAAATGCCCTATACAGAAATGCCGATTTTAGGAGGCAAAAATGATTCTGTAAAAGTTAATCACACACAACATAATTTTATGCTTAAGTCTCGTAAGAAGTGAGGAGACCTTTCAGAGACATCGAAAAAGAAACTAAATTCCGTAATGTCCTCGTGTCCACCTAAATACGGTGGTCGTTAAACGTGCATTTTTTTCACACGCTTAATTAAAACGTACTACTATTAATCTTTCATTCTTCGAAACTTGAAAGAGAATTTTGTGTGTATTGTTCGTGTCAAAAAGATACAACTTTAGATAAGTGCGCACAAACAGCTTCATTGCGTTGTCACAGGCCATATTGTATAGTTACTTAATGTTTTCATCTTCTGTAAAATGAGTTGGCAATTTATGTAATTGTTCATATATGTGAATGTACATTGTGTTTCACGGTCAGTATTTTGTATGTGAAGCGAGCACTAGGGTTTTGTTGCATTCAGTTAATAACGATCGTTATAAAATTTAATGACAGTCCTTTTCCCTGTGAAAACACACCTCATTTATAATGCACAAGGTACGTATGCTCGGTGTCTGGTTTGATTGTTATCACTGACGATGAACGAATTCTATCAACATATTACTATAGACCATGTTTTGATAAATTGGCATTAAGGGGTAATAAACTTGTTAATGATTATTTTACTAGAAACTCTTTACCAAGTACGTAAGTTGTAATTAAAATTCAACAATGCAATTTAAATTATTCCAAAATAAAAAAAAATTCTGTACACAACACTTATCACAGTCATATAGTATGTTACTAGAACTTGCTTAACGAGCCCCGTTAGGGCAGTGAGAAAGGACTGCATGTTTATGTACACAAAAATAACAACATACAGTATGTTACTAGAATTCGCTTATCGAATTACTAGAACTTGGTTATTGAGACCCGTTAGGGCAGTGAGAAAGGACTGCATGCTTATGTACACAAAAATAACAACATACAGTATGTTACTGGAACTTGTTTATCGAATTACTAGAACTTGGTTATTGAGCCACGTTAGGGCAGTGAGAATGGACTGCATGTTTATGTACACAAAAGTAACAACATATGTACAGTATGTTACTAGAACTCGCTTATCGAATTACTAGAACTTGGTTATTGAGCCACGTTAGGGCAATAAGAAAGTTTAAATTTATTCTGAGTACTCATTCAAAAAGTCCATACATTTTTGTCTTTAAAAGGTCATATGTAATCATTAATCTTTGAGACAACCCCAAAATGTGAAAGTCTACCATGTCCGTATCCACTAAACATAAAACACAGATGTTATTAATTCAGTATTTTCTCACGTCAAATACCAGGTTTTCACAATAAATGTTCTATTTTAGTGAACACATTGAACTTTTTATGCTGTGTTAACGACAAATGTTCGTGTCTAGAAAGTCCAAAATGTACATATTGAGAGACACATAAACCTATTTTATTCACTTTATATTGACTTCCGATTTTTGGTAAACTTCCAAGAAAGGAAATGGTTTAGTTTTCTAGAATGTGTAATGTGTTATATCCGCCTGTGTTTGCCAAAAAGAATAGAAATTAGCAGTGCATTGTTTGATGTTCGGCAAACATTTGAGAGTTAGTTATAGTTTCATGTGTCATAGAATCTGGCATGTACGCTGTGTCTTGTTTCGTATAGTTCTAGTGGTTATAAAGGCTTAATAATAACTACTTCTCTTCAGTTTATATTGTTTGAATGATTATATATATCAAATACTATGCAATTACATTTTGTCATTGTACCCTCTAACTACACTGTTTGCAGCATTTTTCTTTGAACATATGTTTTAGTTAAATGATAAAACAGTAACCGGCCATTACTGAAGCACAGTCGGCAAATATCGACGCTGACTAATTTGCATGTGTGGCTTTGGGTGCACATTATTCTTACTGACTCTACCGTTACGACGTCAACAATTGGTGCATTAAAATGGATTTTAGCGACCAAATTAAACAGGATTGAAAACGATGTCACTCTTTTAAGATTGAATTGAAGGGTGCAAATGTTAGAGTGACAATACATATCGAGCTACATCAACGTCGCTTAAATACATCATTGTAAAGTTATATCGTCCTGGTTCTCTAAGATCATGGAATGTATGTTGGTTTGGCCTGAAACACTAATGTGCTAGGGGCGTTAGTGGTTGGGATCTTTTATTACCTTGTTATTTCAACTTCATTCTTAGAGATGCCGTTCTACATCTACATACATATAGAAAATGCACACAGTAAAATACGGTGTGCATTTTCGATTTAAGAAGACCTGATCCTGCTATACCGGTCAAATCCGTAGCCTAAGACTTAGATGGGAGATTTAAATAACGCCATTTATTTCAGTGCTTTTCAAATGTAAAACCATTCAAAATCATAAGTTACATCCTAAGTTGAACAAGCAGTTTCTGATATCAGATGCAATGCCAATATAA
>Ga0224511_10004774_pt1 | contig 10386 bp, 1 predicted proteins | sample SF_May12_sed_USG_2_FD_169988 | JGI IMG/M metagenome (GOLD analysis project Ga0224511, IMG submission 169988) | Sediment microbial communities from San Francisco Bay, California, United States - SF_May12_sed_USGS_8_1 | ecosystem: Environmental > Aquatic > Marine > Sediment | place: USA... | reverse complement strand
CTTCCTTTACGCCGGAACGACAAACGTCCGACATTTATACGGTCCATTTTGTTATGATGAAATGGAATGCACCAATAAGAAAAAACATGCACACTTCTATTAGTTCAGAGTGTCTTCAACTATAATCTCGTTATACTTTTCCACTGTTATATACAGTAAAGGTTGCGTTTTTGTGTTTCACAAATATATTATTTTATCTTGTAGCGGTCATCTTTTTCTGTGGGATATGTCCTAATATAATAGTGCAATACAACATTCAGCGATAATTTAACATTGAAATGTAAATTCTATTTTCTAACAGAACTCTTTAATAATACCTCTTACATTTGCATTATAAAACCTAAGACATAATGAAACACAAGCGCGCACGGGTAACACTAATACACACGTCTGTTATAATACTGTATCTTAGAACATAACAGATTCACCCCAGAAAAGGTTTCTGCAATGGCCAATTAATCCCAAAGAAAACAGGCCTGGCCATAATGTCAGCTATGCTAGCCGTTTCCGATATTGTCAATACTTGCACAGCGTTATCGAACAAGACCAGCGCACGCTGGCTGAAGATATTGGACACAAACAAAGCCATTAAACTTGCAGTAAACAGAGGCAAGGCAATGACAATATATGGTATGATCTAAAAATCAACACTTAGTTTTGGTACAATCTACGTGATCATAAAGGACGCACACTTTTTTCGGGTATATGTGTACAATTTTATTAATATAAATTAAAATATGTTTGAGGACAAAAAGATGCAGACACAGACAACATAGTTAATGTTTGACCACCATGACAAAACAAATGGCTAACACAAAAAAACACAGTCAGCACAATAAGTAAAATGTTGACGAAGACGCTACGAGCCGACGAATATTTAAACATTGGCATTGTACTAAAGCACAACCTTTGTCTTCGGCGAGAAAACTGATTGCTGATTCTATGTTACACGCTACCTAATGACGATCTTAACCCTCCTTCATGTCATGTAATTTCCTTTAAGATAAAGTATACATGGTGTTTGTAAGTTAACAAGACGCAAAGGTGTAAATACCTTGTTCGTCAATAACTCGGCCGATTATTCTAACTCATCTAATCTGACTAAAAAAATATTGGAACCAAAAAATAAACATCAAATATTAAGCATGAGCACAATAAGATAATTTACCTCTACAGAATAGTTGAACATTGAATGAAACACGCCGTAAGCTCTTTGCATCAAGCAGTTTTGGACAATTTATACTTGTTTCAATCGTAGAATTCTAGATTTTTTGTATCTAAGATAAGACAGACTGATGTCGATACAAAGTAAAATAAACTTCTTATTTATCTCTCCACGATCAACATACAATGTTATCGGAATCGGATGTTGAAAACTCCATAACAATTGACATGCAGCTTCAACAAAAAACAGACAAGGGTGTTCCAGAATTCAGGTTTTCAGATAAGCATACTAAAGAAACAATTATTATTATACTGTTAGGCTGTATTTGAATATTGTTACAGTCAGATAAGGGGGGAGGTAAAGTTTTGACTGCGTACAAAACGTCCGGAGCAAACACATTTTTAAGCGCAACGTGAAAATCAAGGAAGAGCGGTCAACATTAAATACTTCGTCATGTTTACATTAGATGTTTTCTCATATTAAAAAGTATTGTTTCGGTTACGGAAATGCATCATAATGTATTTTCTTGTGTTTTTCGGATTTTCTTTTTTTTCATTTTATTGTTTTTATGTATAATAGCTGAAATGTGTTTTCTTAAAACTGATATGAAGGTGGGCGTTCTGAAATAGCATCAAAGTCCCGGTGATAATTCAGTACTTAGAAATTGCAAGTTTTGTTCCAGGCTTGGACATGATTGAGATAGATGAAAACATTGCATCGTTCTTATTTTGCGCGCCTCTTAAAGGTCAAGCGGGTAGTTAACCGCTTGCAAACTAGCGCAGCATGTTATGTTGAGAATTGACTGAAAACTCAGACATGATTTCCTCGAAAAAAAAACTGTCATCAGTATTTCGTTAGGTTTCTCATTCAAATTTTACAGACAATAAGAAGAACTTAATTCACATATATTTGAATTAAGATGTTTCCAAGCGAAGTGTCATTTAAAGCACGTATAACATTTACAAGGTCAATTCAGACGCTGCATGTTGCGATACATGATATTTTTTGCCAGACCTATCGTTATGGTTTTAAAGAAAACAAAGGTGGCTTCATATTAACTACATGTTTTGTTAAGGCGCTTTGGCATTTCAGGAATACACTTTTACATGTTTGTTTATTTTCCTAATGTTTTTAAACTGTTAATATACTTATATTAGATATTAGATAAATGCTGTATTTTTTAAGCAAACATTCCATTTGTTAAAGTTTACTGACTAAATACGATCTATATTCAACGGACACTTTGTTTTATCGATGTTGCCATTTGTGCCGAGTTTTGTTACAATCCATCTTTGCATCTGGAAGTAACACAACAGATAAACATTATGTTAATGTTTGAGATCGTAGTTTGACAACATTTTGTGCGTAACAAATTCTTCTTTATCCCGACTCTCAATTCTATATGGGTTAACATGTGTAATAAATGTTATAAATTATGTTAGCTCATTCTGAAGTAACGGCACAGAAAAGTCGATTCCGGATGCACGAACGCACTCACGGACGCATGGACCGTCGTACGTCGATGAGAACCAACTCCAAAGAAGAAGACATAAGTATACCTCATGCATTTCATTTTTCGAAACAAAGCTAATTAAACAACCTGCCTGTAAAAATAGACTGAAACGCATAGGTATAGATAATTAATTATCAAGAAAGAAACATTGACACATTGTGTTGATTAAATGAGCGTCCTGCTCGGATTACCTTCCACGCCACGACCACTTTTCTCAGCCGGAACATGCAAACACTGTGGTAAATGCACTTTATAAACTAAATTATATAAACATAAGATGTAGAATCCGCGTTGTATAAATTGTATTTACCTAATAGACCACATAAGGTCATACGATGAATATAAACACATTTCACAATATAAGTAAGCATGTGAATTTGGTATACTAATGCATGTCGCAAATATAGTATAAAAATACAATGATGTGTCTTTTGTCTTTTCTGCTATCATAGTGTGCAGATGATCCAATGGCGCCTTAACTATGTACATAATGGGCGCCCATTTCAATAATACTGTCTGCACCAAAAATATGCATATTTAAAATAGGACGACGTACTTACTATATAGCTGCAGCTTATGTATATTGTTTTAATTTATTGATCGTTTTGTATTTGTTATATTTAAATCTCCACTTTTGTTACATATTGAATTATTATAGTTTAATGGGCTAACAGTATAGAAAAATGGAAACCTGCAATAGGCAGAAGGCTTTTGGGTTGGGTTTGTTTACATATATTTTGCAAATCGCAGGTTATGTGAAATACGGAACACTACTTAACAAAGCAAAAACATAATTATGACGAAAATAGTAAATTCAATCTGAATTACGTCTGGCCACGATAGTTGAAGGTGTGTAGAAAGCGTGGTTGAGTAAACATTGTACCGTCGTCTGTGTTTCTTTCGTTACAGTGACTGCATATCTTGTTTAAACAGAGGATGCATATGTGGACATAGACACTCAACTGATCAACAGCGTCATTTTCTTCATTACGTGAGCAAACATATACACACAAACGCAAACACTAAACACGCAAATGGTTTGTCCAGGCGACTAGCAATTTGGCAGAGTGACGTATAAATCCGGTTCAGAGACAGACTTATAATACATCTCGTCGACAGCTGTTAACTACAAAAATGTTTGATAGTGAACCTTTTTATCTGTTTTTAGATTTCTTATCGGTACAGGCATGCAAAATGGTTGATAATTGTTTACATTTTAAAATAGATTTCCGCATATGCACTAGGGGGTCATCAGTGGTTTTGCACCCTTCATTACCATTGATGAACACCTTTAAAATAACTGAGGATCCTTTTTTTCGCGCAGGCTATGCTTCCTGGGGGCCTTTTCTTTCATCAGTCTAATTCTACTTCCAAGATAAATTAGTATCATTCTAAGCTACAATACCAGGTACGACCTTGTTTGTATCAACATCGTAAGCATATACAATGTCTCTACAGTTTAATGGTTTTATTTTAATTAAAATAATTCAAAGGTCGTTTAAATGATTGTTAATAGTTTTGTCAATTTAGCAGCACCCTCAGCAGAGTAGATCCCAAACAAGAACACAACTTAACTTGAAGATTTTAGAGACATGTCGCCCAGACTGATTCCAGGTTAAGCAAAGCGGACGTTACACAACAACGTCACGTTTGCACTCGTTTAAATGCATCAACTATTATACATCAAAGGCTGAAATACCTTTAAAGGTTGGTTTAGGCAGGTTTTGCTAGAACTGTTTCTGATCTTATCGTAGCGGCCGTTTCACAAACATGCAGTGAAAACAATTTACATAAATTACTTGCTATGCACGTTACTTTACGTAACTCGATTTGGCGGCTAGACATATCCATTTAGTTTTAGGGCAACCTTGCATGACCTCCATGAATTGTGACGCTATACATTACGTCCAACAAGCGCCACTCAGTCTTTATCTCGATAGGGCAAATTGTTTCACATTACTTTGCTATGAGACAATTCCCACAGCACGAAGCCGAAAACGTATTGCCATATAACGGTGCAATACAATTAGTATACGTGACTTCTCGGCGAGTGTGAGTGTTTGTTTTGGTTGCATGTAGTTTGTTGTGCATAAAGCGCCCTTTTCAATGATAATGCAAACTCACGACGGTGAGTTTATCTACTGAAACTTTTCGTGGAGATAGCCAGTACCTAGTAACCAACACATTTAAGTAGGACGTGGCTGTTGCCGTAACCTATAGATATAAAACATTACATACGCCATAAGACGGGACCTGGATTCCAACATACGGCACATGTGGTGACACGCTGTTTCATCTGAGCTACCGGGTTAGAGTTGCTTTCTCTATCATCAGTTTTTTTACCAAATATGTTGGTTTTGGACAAACATGTAAATTAGCATTTTTCGTTATACTTCCTTAAATATGTTTAATCGAGGATTACAAATACGTCGTTTTCATCGATTGTATGGGTATGACTTCTCGTAAAAATGCAAATTGTATGTGTTAATTTAAAACACTTAACATAACTTGAAGATATAATAGCTTAATGACCAGCTTACATTACTTTTACAACGACAAGTAAATATATGTGTACCTAGTTTTGCATACATACATATTTAGCTAAAAAGACAGAAGCGAAATTTGAAACATGAACTATTTCTGTAATTTGTTTTACTGTGAATATAAATACCTATGGGAATGTATTCATTATAAACTTTATAAACGATTCAGAAAAATGAAAATATTTTTTAGAATGTTAATAATATTCACTTGCAAAATTTAGACATTAGTCGCATAAACTGTATCCGCTGTTTTTACTGTAATAAAACTTGAGGATATGTTTAAAGAAATAAATAAATGTTGTAAACAATTTAGACATGTCAAGTTTAAGGGAACCATGACAAAAATAAAGCTACATAGCGGTGCACATATAACGCACATAAGAAATTAAGAAACATTTATTTTAGTGATACATTAAAGTGTTCTACATATTATTACCATTTACCATGAAACCCATTTTAAAGCCAAAACGCTCATAGAAAACAATTTGGAATCCTGATAAAATGATATTGAGACGTAATCGTTCGTGCAGTGTTCCATAAAAAACGGTTTTAGGCTTACTTCATCATTGTGTAGTTAGTTTTTCTGGTCCTCAGGGATCATGGATTGCATGTTGTTTATATTTGAAAATAAGAGTTCCGCTCAGGCGCTAGGGGGCGTCAGTGGTGTGGCATCTTTCATTTCCACTTTTGAACAGCTTCAATAAAACTGAGGCTGCTGTTTTCCAATGCAGACTATGCTTTCTGGGGGTTTCCCTTTTCTTTGTACATACTGTTAAGGTTCTCGTGTAATGTGCAGAGGGGATAATTAAATAACTTTACAGGATCATTGACATATTGTGTATGTAAATTCAGTAAGCTTCCATGCTAAACTGTTACGTCACGGGCATATTTTTCAATAAAACTTGAACATGTAAAATAACAGATGCGAGGAACTATTTTAAACCTATAACTTTATAGATTTCGGACAACATGAATTTGACCTAAATGAATGGTTGACCTTTATTGCGAACTTTGACTTTGAGTATGATTACATCTTTATGGTGAACAAGTGATATCTCCAACGGACACTTTGTTTTGTCGATGTTGCCATTTGTGCCGAGTTTTGTTACAATCCATCTTTGCATCGGGAAGTAAGACTACATATAAACATTATGTTGACGTTTGAGATCTTAGTTTGACAACATTTTGTGCGGAACGAAGTCTTCTTTATCCCAACTCTCAGCTCTGTATGGGTTAACATGTGTAATAAATTATGTTAGCTCATTCTGAAGTAACGGCACAGAAAAGTCGATTCCGGATGCACGAACGCACTCACGGACGCATGGACCGTCGTACGTCGATGAGATCTGATTCCATAGAAGAAGAAACAAGTACTTCTTCTGTATTTTCTTTTTAGAAACAAAGCTAATTGAAAAACCTGACTGTAAAAATCGACTGACGCGTGTAGGTGTAGATAATTAATTACTAAGAATGAAACATGGACATATTGTGTTGATTAAACGAGCTTCCTGCTCCGATTACATGTACCTTCTTCGCCACGACCACTTTTCTCAGCCGGAACATGCAACCATGTGCTAAATGCACTTCATGAACTAAATTGGGTCTATAATTAGATGTGGAATCCGCGTTGTATAAAAAAAAGTTTTCCTGGTAGACCACATATGGTCATTAGATGAATATAAACCCATTTCACAATATAATTAAGCATGTGAAGGTGGTATACTAATGCATGTCGCAAATATAGTATACAACTACATTGATGTGTGCAAACATATAAGAAATCTTAGCAATACTATGTCCTGATTACACCATAATAATGAAAGACGTATGAGTATATAGTAATGTTTTATATCGGAGACAACGGAACAGCTTCAATAGACAGCATTGCATCTAACTGATCTAAACGCAAAGAACGTACATTATTATTGCATACGACTGACCTAAATTCAAATTACGTATAAATTATATTGGCGAATGATCAGTGTTTATGTCGAATACACACTATAGCTAGATGTGATCAGATATGAACCTGTTTTCATTTCTCAAACAGAGCAAATACCGCTGTTGTAGCGCCGATATTTTTGACATCCATTCAAGTCAGAATAAATCACATTTGATAAGAAGTAACAACAACAAAAAAAAATACAACTGTCTTGTGTTTAACACAGTATATGAAATTAAATTATTTATTCTGTTTCAGGCCATGTCTAGAGGTACTAATAACTCACTAACAATAATAAGCTATAACAGATGCTGATGTATCTATGGTTTATGATGCTTAAGTAATTGCCAGTTGCCTGTTGTCTTTTCTGCTATCATAGCGTGCAGATGATCCAATGGCGCTTTAACTATGTAAATAATGGGCGCCCATTTCAACAATACTGTCTGCACCAAAAATATGCATTTTCAAAATAGGACGACGTACTTACTATATAGCTGCAGCTTATGTACATATATTGTTTTAATTTATTGATCGTTTTGTATTTGTTATATTTAAATCTCTACTTTTGTTACATATTGAATTATAATAGTTGACTGGGCTAACAGTATAGAAAAAAGGAAACCGGCAATAGGCAGAAGGCTTTTGGGTGTGGTTTGCTTACATATATTTTGCAAATCGCAGGTTATGTGAAATACGGAACACTACTTAACAAAGCAAAAACATATGAAGAAAAAAAATTCAATCTGAATCATCTGGCCACGATAATTGAAGGTGTGTAGAAAGCGTGGTTGAGTTAACATTGTACCGTCGCCTGTGTTTCTTTCGTTACAGTGACTGCATATCTTGTTTAAACAGAGGATGCATATGTGGACATAGACACTCAACTGATCAACAGCGTCGTTTTTCTTCATTACTTGAGCAAACATATACACACAAACGCAAACACTTAACACGCAAATGGTTTGACCAGGCGACTAGCAAGTTGGCAGAGTGACGTCTAAATCCGGTTCAGAGACAGACTTATGATACATCTCGTCGACAGCTGTTAACTACAAAAATATTTGATAGTGAACCTTTTTATCTGTTTTTAGATTTCTTACCGGTACAGGCATGCAAAATGGTTGATAATTGTTAACATTTGGAAACAGAGTTTCGCTTATGCGCTAGGGGGTCATCAGTGGTTTAGCACCCTTCATTACTATTGATGAACACCTTTAATAAAACCGAGGATCCTTTTTTCGCGCAGGCTATGCTTCCTGGGGGCCTTTCCTTTCATCAGTCTAATTCTACTTCCAAGATAAATTAGTGTCATTCTAAGCTAAAAGACCCCATAAGACCTTGTTTGTATCAACATAGTAAGCACATACAATATCTCTACAGTTTAATGGTTTTATTTTAAGTAAAATAACTAATAGTCATTTAAATGATTGTAAACATTTTTGTCAATTTAGCAGAACCCTCAGCAGAGTAGATTCCAAACAAGAACACAACTTCACTTGAAGATTTGAGAGAAATTTCGCCCAGATTGATTGCTGGTTTAGCGAAGCAAACGTTACACAAATACGTCACGTTTACACTCGTTTAAATGCATCAACTATTACACATCAAAGGCTGATATACGTTCTTCGGCAAGTTTAGGCTGATTGTGCTAGAACTATCAGTACTTATCGTAACGGACGTTTCACAGACATGCGGTGAAAACAATTTACATATATTACTTGCTATGCACGTTACTTTACGTAACTCGATTTGGCGGCTAGACAGATCCATTTAGTTTTAGGGCAATCTTGCATGACCTCCAGGAATTGTGTCGCTATACATTACGTCCAACAAGCGCCGCTCAGTCTTTATCTCGATAGGGCAAATTGTTTCACATTACTTTGCTTTGAGACAATTCCCACAGCTTGTAGCCGATAACGTATTGTCATAATACGGCGTAATAATCTTAGTATAAGTGACTTGTCGGCGAGTGTGCGTGTTTGTTTTGGTTAGTTTGTTGTGCATAAAGCGCCCTTTTCAATGATAAGGCAAACTCACGACGGTGAGTTTATCTTCTGAAACTTTAAGTGGATATAGCCAGTACCTCGTAACCAACACATTTAAGTAGGAAGTGGCTGTTGTCGTAACCTATAGATAATAAAACACTTCAAAGGCCATAAGACGGGACCTGGATTCCAACGTACGGCACACGTTGTTTTATCTGAGCTACCGGGTTACAGTTTACCAATTTGCTCTTTTTGGACATACATGTAAATTAGCATTTTTCGTTATACTTCCTTAAATATATTTTAATCGAGCATTACAAATACAACGCCCCCATTTTCAATTTGACACTGTATGATTAATAGATCATGTAAAGTTATGAAATTTCACTACAATATACTTAAACACAGCATGTTTAAAATTCTTTTTAAACTTTTGAAATTTAGAAAGCTTCGGCAACATTATGACGTCACATGTGATTTTGACCTTATTCCCTACGCTAGCCATCGTTGTTCTAAAATGTATAAAAATTGTTTGTAAATGATAAGTAATATTAAGATGAATGTAAAAAAACACAAAAATTATCAACTTATGGCAGAAGTTGATGCAAGCTTTATAACGCGCAATTGACGTTTATTATTGTTGCAAATTCAGAATAAGCTTTTTTTAGCATGGGTTGCTTACAATTATTTTAATCTTCCATATAACACAGATACATTACAAACAATCAAACAAATACTTTTTCCGGACATATCTAATTCGGAAAGCGTTGGTTTTACATTTGATGACGTTACTAACTATGACCTCGTTTACTATAACGCGTGCTGTTTTTTGTTAATTACAATATACACAGAATAGAAGATAACAATATATTATCTTAAATTGGCAATCTACAATTATAATGCTGGATTTTAATATCTCGTCACTTAAACATCAATAAAAACATCCCGCACATACCGGATGTGCAAAGAATAGGTGCGCCAAAATCGCCTAAATGTGACTCTTCCATGTATGTTCAAATGAAGTTTGTTACAAAATGGTAATGTTAAGAAACGCGGCTGAAATGTTTGGTCGGTTTTGTGCTAAATTGAATGCATTTCGCTGCGCCTTTACGGCGCAAACGTTAATACAAGAAATCGTTACCATGGTAACATAAACATTAAGAATGAAATTATTTAAATAGTAAATGCTTGTTAGGGTTTAACTTTATGTACATTTAATTTTTTAAACGGGGTTTAAT
>Ga0224511_10004773_pt1 | contig 10386 bp, 7 predicted proteins | sample SF_May12_sed_USG_2_FD_169988 | JGI IMG/M metagenome (GOLD analysis project Ga0224511, IMG submission 169988) | Sediment microbial communities from San Francisco Bay, California, United States - SF_May12_sed_USGS_8_1 | ecosystem: Environmental > Aquatic > Marine > Sediment | place: USA... | reverse complement strand
TGTGTGGTTGAGAGCGGGTAGCCCGTCCTTACAGCGTCAGTCGTCAAACCCCACTCCCAGAACTCGTCCTTCTACAAGAAACAACACGAAAAACTTGTGAAACTTCTGGCTGGAAGCCGCATTACCCTTTCTGTTGTCAATACTGACACAATGTTCCATTCAACAATTTCTCTGCATCCCTCCTTTGCCTTACACAACCTTTGTTTTGTGATAGGAAGATGCTTTCTTTCGTACGTGTATTTAATATGTCACATGACAACCTAGTAATATGAATAGACAATATACTGTTATAATGATCAAGATTTCCAGGAGTCATTTATCAATATCATACAGTTACGGCATGTAGGAGTATTTTCGAGTTTGAGGTATGACTAGTCTTAACATTGGTTTGAAGGAAAACGGAGGCGATGGTGACAACTTATAAAGTTATTATTTATTATTCTTTATAAAAAATGTGTAAATTAATCTTGCCGTTTCATTTGTTGTTTTGCAAGTTTGTTTAAATGGTGATGCAATCAGGACAAAACGCCATTAATATACACTGTTCTTTTCTTTTATTCTTTCTTCTTTCCACGTTGTTTCACCTCTTTAATCACTACAAATGAGTTGTCTTTTTGAAGATAAACAAACATTAAGGTGTAACTGACATGTCCGCTAGTAAATTTTAAACCAGTTGACAGGAACATATTGCGTGGGTTGTTTTATATGTTTATTTTGTCTTGATAATGTTTTGCTAAAGAGAATGAAGACAAAAACTATTATGCACCGACTAACGGTAATTAAAACGCACTGGGTCGTAGGAACATTAAAGCAGCTGTCCTCCAGAATATACTAAAAATCATTAGTTACAAATATTTCAAAATATCTCTTCAAATATATATAATAGTTGTTAGAAATTAAAAGAAACCTACATAGTTTCACTTGTTTTGCCTTGAAAACAGACAATTCGCTTTTCTGCCATCGGGATATTCCTACTATAAATAACGGCTACTGTGTTAGTAACGCAGTAGATTATGCAAAGAAAAACGATGTTTTACCAACGATTTTGTCAACTGAATTTGTGGTCAGTAATAATAGATTTCTCCACTTAACATAACTTGACCAGTATTTACCGTTAATTTTATTATTTTTTTGCATTTTTTATTTTTTGAGCATCTGGAGGAAAGCTGCTTTAAGTACAAGTAGCGCTTGTAAGGCAGTCCAAAGGCAATACATCTTATCGGATTATTCCATATTTACGATTAAAAATACAAAAAAATAATACAAAAAAAACAAAAACAGTTAATTCTAAATGTCTGGTACGTCTTGTTGTTTTGCGTGTTTCGTGGTGTTCTAAGTGTTTGTTTTTGTACGGCCATTGTGTCATGGCGCCTTTCTACAGTGTTTGCAACAATTTTTACTTTTAACATCTCTTCAATTTATATTCGCTACCAAATGATATTTCCTGAGTTGATGTGTCGTTAAACACACCAGTAACAGTAAGTTGAGAGTACGTCTTACCCCGAACAGCAGCAGGCGCGTGATGCCATACTGGTCCCTGATGAACGCCCCGGCACCCGGCCGTTCAGGCATAGGATCGATCGTCTTCGGGTACCCAGGGTCAAGGTCAAAGTTCGTAAACCGCCACAGAGTGTCATCTTTGGAAAAAACAAAATGTGTCATTATTATGTTTAAAAGGCTTTAATACGTTAGTTATTCTAGTGCACATAAACAGTTTTGCACTAAACGTCTGTACAAACTATGCAGTCCTTTATACAATATTTTATATACCGTTTTCAACACTTTTATGTAATGAAAACTAACTTAAAACATGCCATACGCAAACATTTAACGCCTTTGAATTCATATCTTATTAAGGCTTGACGTAGACAAAATTAGTTTTTTAATGCATTAATCTTATTTGGACGATTTAATTAAGTACATGTTTATGTTGCAACTAAAGTTCAATATGTAGTCGAGATAAGCATGACTCCAAAGAGACAGCTAAAGAGACCAATTCAAGAACATTTGCGTTTTTGCTCAGTAAGGATAACTAAAAAATACTCACTGAAGAACATGCACTAGTAAATGCGTAGTCGGTCTATTAGAAAAACAGGTACCTACTTTAGAACATGTGGTTGTGTGCCTGCTCATTTAGGAAGACAGGTACCTTCTTAAGAATATACGAGTGCTTTTTCGATCTATTGGGGAAACAGGTACCTTTTTAAAACATGTAAGTGCCTGCCCGCTCATTTAGGAAGACAGGTACCTTCTTCAGAATATATTAGTGCTTTTTCGATCTATTTGCAAAACCGGTACCTTTTTAAAACATGTGAGGGCCTGCCCGCTCATTTAGGAAGACAGGTACCTACATAGGAACATATTTGTGCGGTTTTGCTTGAATAGGAAAACAGGTACCTACTTAGGAAAACGTAAGTGCGTGCCCGATCTTTAAGGAGGACAGGTACCTACTCAAGAACACACTAGTGCGTTTCCGTTCAATGATGAGTGTATGTACCTACTCTAGATCATTCAGCGCGGCTTTGCTTAATGAGGAAGGCTGGTAGGTACTTAAGCACATGTAAGTGATCTACTTCTCGATGGGACAAACAGGTACCTACTCAAGAACATGTACGTGCGTTTTCGCTCTATGAGAAAGGCAACGGCGTCCACAGCGGTCGGGCCGTCTCGGTACACCTGGGAGATGAGGAGCCTTTCCGGTGTGCGCACGAGCCGGCCGCGTTTGTCGATCTGGTATACGTACTTTCCTTTGAATATGTAGGCGTAGCCGTCCGGACCTGGGGAGAAATGAGCCAAGTGTTAAGCATAATAAACACAGAAGAAAAATTTGAAACAAAAACGCCATTACGTGTCAGGATTTAAAACAAAGTATAATATAATCGACTAATAACGTTTTATATCAAATACAACAAACACTTAGGATTAGGGTTAGACACGGTAGGATATTCGTTAACAGTTAAAATTCGCGTTGATTTGCCAACATTTAACTATTTGATTCATCTTGTATCAAGTTAATTCCGGTCTGAGTGTGGGATCCCGGCGGCATCTGTGTGCATCAGTCTGCGTTCAAAGAAACTGGTATTAGGATAAGTGTATGTTTTACTATATCAAAACAACTTTACTAATTGATGTGTGTTTTATGTTGGAACCAATTAGGTGGTAGAAAAAGATAAGTATTGGGTGCGGCTTATAACCTTGAAGAGTATCTGTGTAAACAAGGGCGTATATACTGCTGTGATGTTAAGTTTTCTGGAGTTTTGATTTCCGCTTTGAATATATATACAATATTTCACAAAACAAATATTCACATTAATTCTTACTGCTGTGATGTTAAGCCACATCGTTATCCGCTTTGCAATATGTTCTGCATTAAAAAAATGTTTTAGTTTATTTATGAATAACTTTTTGTTTACCGCTTTGGGTTGTTACAAAGAGTTAATCCATCATTTCTTTTAAATGCTTTTATATGTTACACCCTTGTATTGAAAAACACGATCGCAGGTCCATATCAATGAAGTATACTCATCAGTGCTTACCAAGTTCTATATCATCCATGTGGAGACCACAGATTTTGGGAGCTGGGGTTGTTGACTGCTCCAATTTATACGGCGGGTCTTCCGCTTCCGGGTTTGGTCCTGGGACAGAGATTCTGACTTCAAAGTTGAGCCATTGTGTTATACATGTAAACGTACATTTGTATATTGATTTGAACGGTGTTTACAAGATAACAGTACACACATATATATGCAAAATATTTACATGTACCGTTGTATCGTGTTAACCGGTGTAAGCTCGACAAGTTAAAATCCTCATGACAAAATCGCAATACTGTCAGTTAATCCTATGGCAATAATTGTTTCTACTTCCAGCTCACCATATAGCCTCTGCACGTCGTCCACGTCCTGTGGACTGAGGTCAAGGTTGGTGGACACAAACGCCGGGTACATGACTGACCGCGGGTCACGTGAGTGCTGCAGCCCGAGCGCGTGACCTGCACGAGTAAACGAACACATTTCCTAATGAACTTCGAGATTTTGGGATAGCTTTTTAAAAAAATACTTAACTATTATTGTCAGCGTCTGAGATTTTGGGTCCAATTGACGCAATTATGTCATTAAAAAATGACGTCAAAATAACCCATCAAATTATATAGTATTTAAGAGGAGTTTAAATGGCCTATTAAAAGCGTGTTCGTGTCAAATTTCTTTAAACTTGATGTTAATATATACAATGTAATATCTTTGCAAACAAAATCTAAATGAATTAACCTCAAATGCATTGATAAAAATGTAACACTCTTATATTTATCTTATATTAACATGAATAATATGAGTATTTTCATTCTATATTTAAAACTGAAATCTTTAAACATAGCCCATTCGAATGAAACCGAATTCTCAATATCGCCTAATAGTCCATTGGACCCAAAATATCAGACTGTATCCTTAACAATCTGGTACAATCAATCTATTTTAACTAATTCCTTGCCAATCTGGTACTATCAATCTATTTTAACTAATTCCTTGCCAATCTGGTACTATCAATCTATTTTACCTAATTCCTTGCCAATCTGGTACTATCAATCTATTTTACCTAATTCCTTGCCAATCTGGTACTATCAATATATTTTACCTAATTCCTTGCCAATCTGGTACTATCAATCTATTTTAACTAATTCCTTGCCAATCTGGTACTATCAATCTATTTTACATAATTCCTTGCCAATCTGGTACTATCAATCTATTTTAAATAATTCCTTGCCAATCTGGTACTATCAATCTATTTTAACTAATTCCTTGCCAATCTGGTACTATCAATCTATTTTAACTAATTCCTTGCCAATCTGGTACTATCAATCTATTTTAACTAATTCCTTGCCAATCTGGTACTATTAATCTATTTTAACTAATTCCTTGCCAATCTGGTACTATCAATCTATTTTAACTAATTCCTTGCCAATCTGGTACTATCAATCTATTTTACCTAATTCCTTGCCAATCTGGTACTATCAATATATTTTAACTGATTCCTTGCCAATCTGGTACTATCTGCTGCTATGAAAACACCTATGCCTATGACTATGTTCGTAAGGTCTTGTCCTGCGTGTTTATTGTTGTGCTATATTTTTGTTTGTTTCTTTTTGTACGGGCCATTTTGTAAGAGTGACCTTGCACTCGATCATGTCTACATTGCCTGCAACATTTGTTTTGAACATCTTTTCAAATTAACATAACTCCGCCTCACCAATCTGGTGGATGGTAACAGCGAGCAGGTTGATGCCCTTCTTTGGGTCGATGTCCAGCGTCCAGTCCTCGTCCGTGTCCATGTGAATGTTTCCGGATATCGTGTACGGACCTGGGCCAAACGCATGCGCAATAATGCCGCCTACAACATAACAAGATGTAGAAATGATAATTGATTTATTAAGTTAATTGCATAAAGGTCTAACTTCAGCAGTTATACTCGTACAGTAGATCGCAGATGTAAATTGCCACGTGTTTGTTTCTAAAACCAATTTCACGCTCATGTACATGCATTCGATTGATACATACATACCTTTGTTACGGGTGAAGATATTTAAGGATATTGGAGTGCAATGGATTCACATATTTGCAGCTTAATAGAGGTTTTAAAAACCTTTTATTATTTAAATATATGTCATTTGAAGACGATCCACCAAACCGCTTTTCTCAGTTTTTGTTTTTTTGACTTTATAAACAAGATTGAAAATTTTCATTGTATTGATATTTAAGGGAGGTAATAAGGTGTAATATTACTTCCCTTTAATTTAATTGGAGCATATGTAGCTTACTTCCATTGTAAAAATATTTTTCTATGGTTGAAAAGTATAATCATAATAGATAAAGCATTTTAATGAAGAAATTCTTGTTTATGTTTTGATAAAAAATACAAATGTGAATCCTTCGCAGTCCATTACACAACTATAACCTTAACACATTCAATTCCTCAATACTGCACAATTCTGCATTTATCAATAACGAAATTGTATAAGTTGTAAGCATATTGTCACACATACTTGGAAAAAAAGTCATTTAAACATAAAGACATTTGCGTCACTGGTTTGGAATAAAATTCTAGTTTTTGGCCATTGCATCATAAAGAGAGACCAGAATTTTCTTTTACAATTAAAAACAGATGAACAATTTTTATTTATTTTTGTTGTTGAACCTAGGTGTTCATACAAATAAATAATAAATTTATAATCAACTTGTTTTGAAGAACAGTGTTTAATGCTGGTGTAACATTTTTGTGCCGAGCATTGTGAACACGCTTTAATGGAATACAATAAAAAATTATATTGTTAAGTACTTTTAATATGCGCGCGCAACTTGTTTATGTAACTGCATGCTAAATAAACTGATGCATACCCCGTATTAAAATGTACTTTTAGTTTAAAACATATTATGCTTAGCGCTTCTAACGCATCTCTCCATTTGATAAACATGTATGTGGGATTACCGTTAATCCTTTAAATTTAAAGTCTACATCATTGACTTATAACGTGCTACAACTAAAATAGGGTGCATGTGTATGTGTGTTTTGATGCGTAATAACAAAAATAAACGTAATTATAATTCAAAAGGGAAAAAAACATTTAGTCTTTTAAAGCAGCTGTCCTCCAGAATATACTTAAACATCATTAGTAACAAAATTATCCAAATATCTCTTCAAATGTACATAAAAGTTGATAGAAATAAAAAAACCTACATATTTCACTGTTTTGCTTTGAAAACAGACAATTCGCTGTTCTGCCATCAGGATATTCCTACTATACATAACGGTTAAGTACTGCGTTAGTAACGCATTAGATTATGCAAAGAAAAACGATGTTTTACCAACGATTTTGTCAACTGAATTATGGGGTCAGTTATAATAGATTTCTCTACTAAACTTGACCAGTATTTACCGTTTATTTTTTATTTTTTGAGCATCTGAAGGACTGCTGCTTTAAAGTATGTATTACGCGTATGGTTTATGCGTTTTACAAAGTCGTCTAGTGGGAAAAACAATCATACCGTCTGTATGATCTCGATAGGCCAACTGACAAAACTGTCATGGCATTGTCCCATTTTAATCTTGAAACTTAATGATTAACATATTCAGGTAAATCGTTCCACTCATTTTTTGTCACCACCAGTTGTACCATCAGAACCTTGACCCAGTCTGCGCGTTAATTAATTTTCCACTTCCACTAATTTTTCAGGCTATTCAAATAGAATTTTATATAGCCCCACTGGAATTTAATTTTCCCAATTTTTTTGTTATGGTCCTGATTCATACAATTCATTTTAGAAGTGGGTTAATTTGCACTTAATTTAATTGTGGTTGTGTTTTTAAGAACAAATAACTCCACAATTAGTAGCTCAGTGAATGCAATTGTTTGTTTAGACGTTTACTCCAATTTAAATCGACCACTCATGCTATTATGTAAACAATTCTAATCAACCGACCGTCAGTTAACTTGACTTGGGCTTTGGGCTTACAGACTAATTCGCAGACTGCTTTGACAACAGAATGGCAATAAAAGCAACTATCAGTATTATCGTTTACGTTGCTGAAACAGTACATGTATAATTATGAAAGCAGAAACGCACAGATAAACGTTGTACCAGGTTCTGCAGGTCTTATCATGGGTCAGCTTGAGTTAAAAAAAGAACACGATTAAATGTCAGAGTATCAAGAAAGATAAAAGTACAACATGTGTACAACATGTGTGCTATTTGTAAATGTGGCCAGTACTTTAACACAATGTTCGTGTATTCAGTTAGTAATGGCTTCCAATGGGAACTGCCACATTCTGTACATGGTTTAATTTTGATTTCGTTGTCAAGGAAACCGACTGTGGTTTTGTTTTGTTCCTAGGGATAGGCTTAGGTTCTTTAGGTTTTTGAAAGTGCTAAAGTAAGCATCATTGTACGTTTTCACATGGTACAAGCCAAAACTGCTAACGCACTGCGCATTGTAGTGATCAACATTGGGAATGTTTGTTGAAAGATCGTACTGTTTTGTACCGAGTGTTCCCGTTTACTACTATGTTTACGGGTGGCATCGCTACAAGTAAACCGGTTAACTTCCGGAATAACGAGGCGATCGTTCACTAAATTCAAACATATTTCCGTTGCGTTCATACTTATTGCGACCGTTTGCGTCATTTTACATTGAATACCCCTGTCCAGACTGATATCATCCCTTGTTCAGTTAAATCAGTAATGGGAAACGACGTCATATTAAAATGACGTCATTGTAATACGGTAAAGCCCCTTCTAACGACCACCCATCTAAAACGACCACCTCTTGATTATGATCACTTTTTTGGAACAAAATGTTTTCTCTATTTAATTCAATGGCCATACATTCCTTAATTGGTCAGCTCCAGTTTTAATTAGTGGTTTTAGTGCCACATCTCTATGTACATTTAACAAATAGGTAGCGATAAATCACTTAAGAAATTCCGTGTACAAAACACCGGTCCTCAATCTCGCAATTAAGACCACCCCTCTAATCAGACCACTTGTTCTCAGAACAAATGGTGGTCTTGTTAAAGGGGTTTAACGTTTTGCTGTAAATGGTTAACTCTGTATATGCTTTAATGTATTTGAGACACTATTAACAATAGGAGCGATAACGAAACATGCTTTTGTTCACTGTTTTAATTTTCTAATTGAAATGAATGGGAACTTCCTCAATCTGTTTCCGTTTGAAATGTTCAGTGCAATTGCTCGGTAAATGTGAATCGATGACTAGTATATCTATGCGTTAATAAAAATGAAAGAAAGTAATTTTTCTCTTTTTCATTATTATATTTATGATTTTAGGCAAGAACACATTTGTAATACAAGGCAAAACATTTTTGATTAAATGAAGAAATGAAGATTACTATTGTTAATAATTGAACTTAATCGCACGCACAGTTCTATTGAAGTTATAATATAAACTGAAGAGACGTTCAAAGAAAGAATGTTGTAAACAATGTAGACATGTCATAAATGATGAAATGGCCCGTACAAAAACCAACACACAGAACAACACTAAAACACGAAGAACACCAAGACGCAACAGACATTCAGAAAAAAATGTTTTGGTGTTTTTCGTATAAAAAAGTCGTATTATTAGAAAGATAACTTTTTTTTAAAATTCCACTGGTTATCTTTCCGCTGTTAATCATTCTATTAATTCAATAGCAATGAAAGACTAATAAACTATTATTTGTGCTTGATTAATATCATATATTGCAGGCACCATGTCTATCCACTGCCTACTTTCAAACATTTATTCCAATGAATTTGCGATGATTGTTTGGACGACTTATAGGCTTAGGCGTGTCGATCACACGTTCAGAAACACGTTTTAATATACATCAACATATCCCTGCATCACGTGAAATGGCACAACAGACAAAACGATATTCGTCTAAGTAATGAATGTACCATACATCTCGTGTAACTAACGAGAAAGTAAATGTCAGTCTTCAAGACATGTTTACATCTGTCAAGTGTCGCTGTTTTGCAAACTCCCATAGGATCTAGTTGTTCAGTCACGAGATATCATAAATTAATTCTAATTATTAGTAATACATATCTTAAATGTCATTTCATTTATTTTACATCACAAATAATTACATCTGAATGACAAATTATAATAATTGAAGGATAATTGTATCACAAGATGTCCAAAAACCCAATGCATAGATCTATTACGGTCTCCCCTCACGTTGCACGGCACACTTCGTCTTTAACAGCAATGAGAATCAGTAAACTTATTTAATAATCCATCGACTTCCTGTCAACAACAATAATGGCCGTCCCCCTGTGGTAAGGGTGAAGCCGCGCGGTAACACGGATCAGGGTGCTGTGACCGGGAATGGACGCCGCGCATCTCCCCTCGCAACAGTTGCTAGGCTTCCCATGCTGGCGTTCTAGGAAACTGTTGATATTATAATAATTAGCTTGTACACAAGGAGAAACTATTAAACATTAGGTATAGCTTTCTGCATTGTAGGTTTCCATCTTCTTTAGCTGGCTTGTTATTCCAAATGCGTTTAAATTTTTTAGCAAATCCTTCCTGCTTTTTAGAATTCTAGACAATACTCCTTAAAAAAAAAGAAACATTTTGGCATAAAGAAATGTAACAAAAGACATTATTCTGCAAAACAGCGTACTTGTTGCCGTCGAACGTCTTTGTTGTTTTTGATTTTGTAACGTGTTTCTATTTTCGGGGTATCTGAAAATATATATTAAACATGTATATTTTTTCTTTGCCATTGTGGCCATCTGTCTGAAACGTCTCACAGCATAAGGACACAAGTTTATGAAATGGAACGTCCAATTTCGGTGTGTTCGTCTGAAAACGCCATTAGTTGTGACT
>Ga0224511_10004772_pt1 | contig 10387 bp, 11 predicted proteins | sample SF_May12_sed_USG_2_FD_169988 | JGI IMG/M metagenome (GOLD analysis project Ga0224511, IMG submission 169988) | Sediment microbial communities from San Francisco Bay, California, United States - SF_May12_sed_USGS_8_1 | ecosystem: Environmental > Aquatic > Marine > Sediment | place: USA... | reverse complement strand
GCCTTCTGTTTGAAGAGCTTGTCCTAGTTTATCTATAGAACAAAAGGATTTATGTACTCTTGTCACAAACCCCAAGTGTGGTTTATAATACTTGCTTGAGTAGAAATATAAGGTAATTTACTTGTCAAGAGGTTAGCAAACCAACCAAGTGTGATTGTTATGCAATATGAAAAGAATCGGGATTATCTGACCATAACTGTAGATTGTTAAGTTGACAATCTGCCCGTGATAACAATAGACAGCCATACTGGGTTATTATGTTATCAAAACATAACAGGTCTGTTGGAACAGATGCGTGTTATGTTACGAAAAAACATTTTGCTTGATCATTCATTGACTTTTTTACTTCTCCCCCTGGGTCGGGTTCTCTTTGGCAAGGAAAGGAAACTCATGATATGGTTGTAGCCATTGATCTATAAAAAGATAACTCCCATCCTTGTGTCAAAAGATTACTTTAAGCCTGAAGAATCAACCCCTATCTTGAAAGGATTGCTATTTTGAACTTCCCTTTGCAGGCGGAGTGGATCAGAACTGCGGCATTTTCATATCAAATGTGGAGAAGGGCAGTAAGGCCTATGATGGAGGGCTCAAACGAGGAGACCAGATACTTGAGGTTAATGGTACCAACTTTGAGAACATTTCACACAGTAAAGCATTGGAGGTGCTTCGTGGGAACACACTGCTGTCCGTCACCGTCAAATCTAACCTACTAGGTAAGTCTTTCTGCCCAACTCAGCGCTTCATCCCGTTTGAAAGCGTCTCCTGGCAGCGGTAAAAGCGGTGTGAAAACTGGTCTGCTGAGTGTTCTGGGCATTCGAGCCGGTGTGTCTGTCTCCTCTCGCTAACAACTGGCTTCTTTTTAGCGTTCAGGGACATGCTCAACAAATCAGATAAGTCGGAGGGAGCGTACGCTGTGAGGACAGCGCGTACGCTAATAAAAATAACCAATAAGGTAGCAGATGATAACGACAGTGCCGATGGCTGTCAGCCAATCATCGGCAAGAGATCTAAAACGGGCACTGGCGGAAAAACCAAACTCATGAAGATGCTAGCGAAAATGAGCCTCCTGCCAAAACAAAACCTCAAGTGAGTACTAGGTTTAGTGAGTCAGTCGCTTGTCTGACCGATTTGTGAGTGGCCATCTTGGTTTACACCGTGTGATGCACTAGGACAATGAGTGATTCGTTGTCTGCTTTGTGTAGATCAATGAGCGTGGATGAATCGCAGCTGAACAGGTTAGGCTGGCGTAGCATGCGCGTGTAACAATTACTATAATATACTGCCACTAGTAAACACTACTGGCTAACTATCAATCTACTATCATTTCTTCCCTTCCATCATGGCTTACATACTAGCGACCTTTGTGTGGAAATAGCATTGCACAAAAATCTAACGCGGCAGAGGGTGGGGCGCATGCTCAAGGTCAAACACACAGGTAAACTCTGGGCTCTGTTTCAGCTGGTTAATCGGGATGAGCTTTCCGGATATCAGGTGTGTCTCTGATTGCGGCAGTTGGCATTTAGTTTAACTTCCTCCCCATTGTTTTGTTATTTTCTCTAAACTTGCGGTGTTTTGTATCTCGCATGCTGTTGGCCGGTGCCGGCTTTGTTCACCCTTCCTGTCTTAGGTGGCGTAACTCGGCTCATGTAACTATGTCTGTTTGTCTTTAGGCTGCCGTCCGGAGGTGTAGACTCGACAGACGGCTCATCAGAAGGAAGCCCACGACATCGTTCTAACTCACTAAACAATGACTCATCAACGCTGACCCGTAGTAACAGCAGTCCGGATGTGGCAGCGACGTCTTACGGAATGGATGATAGTCGCACGGATCTACCCGAACATGTGGTGAAAATCTACCGTGCCGATCAGTCCTATAAATTCTTCATGATACACAAGGTGAGACAATTCTTCACAGCATTCATATTCCAGGTTATACCTTACTAAATAAATTCTGATAGTTCTATTAGGTTAACACGGTATGTTTCATCCCTAGCTAGCTATTTCAATTTGGGTATGTTACCCTGCTCCCCGTGGTTATGTCAGATAATGATATGTAATAATTTCTAAACGCTCACTATCAATGGCATGGGACTTTTGGGAACCAAACGAGTATCCTCCAGTCCTACAAAGTCCACAATCGGAACCTACCATACTATACTATACTATACCATACTATACTATACCATACTATACTATACCATACTATACTATACTATACCATACTATAATATGTAAGCCGTGTCTATGATCATTGCTCTGCGTTAGCAAATCTGTCTGTTTGTGCTGTAGGACACGACAGTTAGGGAGATGGTGAACATAGCACTGAGGCAGTTCGGCATCTCGGAACATTCTAGTAATCTACAGAACATCTCGTGTAGTAACTACTCACTATGTGAGGTGTCGGTAGAGCACGGAGGATTGGTGAAAAATAAACGACTGCCAGACACGGCTTCCAATTTGGCTGACAGAATCGGTGTCCACTCGAGGTGCGCAGACAACTCCGAGTCTAGTGTCGGTTGCAGACCACATAACATAAAATCTTCTGTGCTGCCCAAACCTAATGGGCATGAGCAATATGTAGAGAACAGGAAACCTATGCGTGGCTTGGTAGTTAAACCCAAGCGAAAAGTTCAGCTAGCTCACATTTCTTGCATGGTTATCCTTCCATTGCAGATACTACCTCAGAAATAACATGGCCCAAGAGCAGCTGGTACCAGACGATGCGGCTCAGGACCTGATAAAGGAGACTCATTTCACCTTCCTATCGCTGAACCCAATGGAGATCGCCATGCAGCTTACTATGAATGACTATAAACTCTACCAGGACATAGAACCCACTGAATATACAGATAATCTTATTAATAGACAGTCAAACTATGGCACCGCACAACTAGAGAAATTTGAATTGGTAGGTTTTTCCTCCTGGTGCCTGTCCTCTCTCTAGTGGCAAGGGATGCGCTCTCTTTATCATCTGAGATATCTTGGTGACCATGATGCACTGGTGGCCTTTTATTTGTAGTTGGTGAATCAGGAGATGTTCTGGGTTCCCAGTATAGTCTGTGCTGAGAGTAGTGTTTTTCGGCGAATGAAATGCATCAAGCACTTCATCAAGATAGCCAGTAAGTACTGTGCTACTAACCATTGATAGACTGTTAGGAAATAAATCTGGTTATGTAGACGCTGGCCTATTTCATCACAATCACAGTGTCCCATCAGTTCAATTGGCACCTACTAGGCATACCACTTGCCTGACCACCCCCACCAATCTGTTCCATTTTGAGTGGTGCAGTTGCTCATTGCAAACTGGTCTTTAGCCAAAAAGTCTAGTCTCTGTATGCAGAAGTAGTTACAACTAAGGCTACAAATCCTCAGCGATGTTGTTATGGAGGCTTCTAGATGCCCTCACGCCTGTCTGTGCATCCGTACCCTCTCAGTGCTGTTTGCTCACTGTGGTTCACCAGCTCATTCCCTTCTCGTGTTGCAGAATACTGCAAGGAGTTTAAAAACTTCAACTCTATGTTTGCTATACTAAGCGGTCTGAATACCGGTACCGTATCTCGTCTGCATAACACCTGGGAAAAACTGCCCAGCAAATACCAAAAGATGTTTGACGATCTGATGTATTTCCTCGACCCGACGAGAAATATGTCCAAATATAGAAATCTTCTCAATAACGCCTCGGCTACTCCCCCTGTGGTGAGTTGGATCCTCGTCCGGACCAGTTAGTCACCATTTCTGATTGAGAGCTATGGTTTACCTACCCAGCCGATCGCTATCAAACCCCTACCCAGAAGAGACATCGCCGACTCAACTAATTTGGCGGTAATGCCTGCTTCAAACAATTGAATCTGAAGGTGCACCTTTCAGTATGCTCTGGGTTGCGCTAAGACACCGTCTTTGATCTCAGCACGGTACCGATGTCGTGCTATTTGGCCTAGCTCGGTGTTAAATTGGAATCGGCCATCAACTTGTAAAAGGGAGGAAAACTCCATATAGAAATCTGGAATTGTTGAGTTTTTAAGCGGAGTTGTCCTTTCTGGTCGGTTGATGTAGCGATTCCACTTGAGCTGCATCAAAGCTCAAGCTTCTTCTGCTGGACACCGCCTTGAAGTTCAGCACGTCATGCTGACAGGTGCACCTTTAGTTTCGGCCGTTTGAAGCAAGCATAAGTCTTCAGTCCCGCTAACTGAATAACAGCACAGGTCAGCAGCTAGGGGGTTCGCCTGACAGATTCTTTGGCGGCATTGTAGATACCCATATTTCCTATAGTGAAGAAAGATCTGGCATTCATAGAACTCGGTAACGATACTCGCGTTGACGGACTCGTTAACTTTGAGAAGATGAGAATGGTGGCTAAAGAAGTAAGACATATAGTCGGCCTCGCCTCATCGCAATATGTAAGTAAACTGAACCCCTGTATCCTCACTATGAAGTCGCTCTGGTTTCTAGTATGGAATCTTTGACGATTTGGTAGCGACCTACCAGGTTAAATAGTTTGTTCACGAGCGGGTCAGTATCAATGGTTCAGATCAGACCTATGATGTCATGGTGATAACACTGTTGACATCATGATGAAAACATTTATGACGTCATGATGATAACATTTATGATGACCTCGCTATTACAGATTCCCGCTCTAATGACTCCATCTGTAAACGGCGGCTCCACCGGTAACTTCTTCTCTCAGCTGAATTCTGGGAACGTTATGTCAGGTGTGGTGACGATTCGTAGGAAGAAGAGAAGCTCCGCCCTTATCGCTCATCCCAAACGTCTGTTTGAGGAGGCACAGATGGCGCGGCGAGTGCGAGCATATCTGGCCGGACTCACTGTCATAGGTAAAGGATAGGGTCAGTTGGCCATCCGACCAGTTCTTATTGTATCACTTCATTGTCTTGCGCTGTATTGCTATATTTTCGTGTTGTATAACTGCACTGTCGCGCTGCACTGTCACATTGTGCCGCTTCTTCCCGTTTCATTGTGGTATCTGTGCAGTGTTGGATCATTGTGGTAATTGTGCTACGTTTTGGTTTGGTAGATGACGAGGAGAAGCTGAACGATATGTCGATCGCCTGCGAAGGGAAGGTAAAAAATGAAGTGGCAAGCAGCGGAGGCAGCATGCTGTCCAGTGTCAGTGCCCCACCGATGACTGGACCCAAGTTCGGCGCTCAGGATCCGGCCACAGTTAGCAAACTGATGTCACTCAGTGAGAAAAGTCGACCTGTCAACAGCAAGCATACCCAACAGGTAGGTGGGGCAGGCTGGAAAAGTAGCAAATAGGGAAAGAGGCTGGGAGCTCCCTCTTTCACCATTCCATTCTGTGTCGCCTGAACACTGGATCATTCTACAGTCGTGCCAAGGGTAGAGTGAGAATTGTCCTACTAAAACTCACATTATTAGTTGACTTCCTACTCCCCTCTGTGTCTGGTTTGCCTAACAATTTTTCTGTTATTGCCCGTTACAGCGAAAGCGATCCCATCGTCATCGCGCAGTTGTAAGTGGCGTGCCCCGCGCTTCTTGTGATTTGCTGTTATAGCCCCGGCAATTGATTACTGCAGCTATAGTCCCCGGAGTGCTCTATCAGTAATCCGTCGCACCATCGCCCGGTGGTGCCCCCTAACTATCCCCCGATGTTTTGCAGCCGAAGGTGACGAGTCCCACTCCGTCTCAGCGAAGCTTCCCACCAGGCCACGCCCCTTCGGGGGCTCTAAAAGCCGTTGACTTGACCTCGGAATCGTCTTCTGTGCTCGGCAATCTGCGGGCGGGTGGGGGCGGAGTTCTGCGTAAGCTCAGCACCGCCTCCACTGTGTCGCGTTCCTCGTCGAGTAGTCACCAACAGGACAAGTACGTGGGCGGTGGCGAGGATCTGGACAGCGGCCATCACAGCATGTGTGACACGCATAGCCAGTCGAGCGCCGCCAGCTCTCAGCAGCCCAGTCCACCTAGTAATATAACCACCGTTACTACTACCTCCGCTAGTGGCCAACCTTCAATACACACAAGAATTCATGGTTAGTCGGCTCTGCCCGGTTGTCGTGCCAGTGTGCACGCTCTGGCAACGCGGCGGCGACCGCTTTTATCAGACAGGGCCCCGGATCAGCCGTCACCGTACAGTATGACAGCTGGCACTATATGGTGTGACCGTATGCCATAACAATCACAGTGTGGCTGTATGCAGTGGTACGACAGTGCTCTGGGGTCATACCGAGTGACTATCACCGTACGCAGTGACTATAAAGCATTGTAGTGTCATGGCGTATGTATGACCAACGGCGCTGTCTGTGTATTGGTACGGCTGACTCAGGGCTACAATAAATCGTTTTCGATGGTCCTATGATTAAACGATGATTAAATTCAAAATTCTGTGCATGAGGGTGATCCACGCTATTTGCTTTATTGTCAGTGCATGTCTTCTGGCAAATGTTTCCCCTCTTGTCTGTCGGTTGACTTGTCTTTTGCTCGGTTACCCTCTTCGTACTAACCACTGATATAAGTATATGGATCAGCCTGTATAACTCACAACAACAATAACCGGAGTTATCTTCCATTTCTACATGAGGGCAGACAACTCCGCAATGATTTAATCCTGCATAGAAAATTTTATTTCCATGCTGCTGATCCTTCAATTCATATCAATGGTACTAACAGCGACCCCGGGCACCAGAAAACCTTCCCTCATTGTACTGGGATTACTATGATTGAGCTGTGTCATGTATGTGCGTTGTTGCTGGAGATTTATGAGTTTCTTCTCTTTGCACAGTAGGAGGAGTCAAAGCCGGCCCACTGCCCGATTATCAAGTCGCAGCTCAGATGGCATATTTATCACGCCAACACAGCGGCAGCGCCATGCCTCAGACGGCAGGTCACCGGCCAACAGAATTTTACATAAACCCTTGTGACGATGACGAAGGTTAGTCTCGACGCGTAACTAATTACCAGGGTTACCTGGTTGAATCTCATCTTTGCCCCGTTGTCCTTTGCCCAGCCTACAGACCCACCAGTCTAGTCCACCTCTGCTTTAGTTATGTCCCAGTGATATGTGTGTGGGTGTTAATGTCGGTGAGTTAAGTTATATTCTCATTATTAAAGGGTCCGTTCATATTTATAGATATTGAGGAGGTGGTCTCGGCCGTATGAGTGCCTTGCTAGTCGGAAGGACCGCAGCGACGACCACTCCTTCGCCCCGAGGACTCTCTCTCTCTTCCTCTTGTCTTCCCCTCTGTACACACTAATGAAGGTGCTATGGAATAAACTGCACTAATCTCTATCTCATAATAGGCCAAGGGATAACAGAAATGCAATCACTATTATATTGTTTTTATAATCTGCCTCACTGTACCAGTTTCTGATGGTACAATCCGCAGATACTAATGTGACCTATTGGACCACACTGTAATTAAGGACTTGTCTCTCAGTCAGTCATTTATATATCTACGTTTCACAGGGTCAGTTTCGGCATTGTGTATTTAAAAATAAATTATGTGCAAGTGGCTGGTCATGAAATCTGTACAGTACATTACAATAAAGTCAGAATACGCATTCATCATTGTACATCTCTTATAAAGGCATTAGTCATGCAGCAATGGCTAATGCTTACAGTCTTCTACATATAGATGGGTCAGAACAATAGAAGGGATACCAAAAACGCCATGATTGTTTTAATATCAGTTTACACACGAGTAGATCAGGGCAGTGTTTCGCATGACTTCTGCCGTTATTAAAACAGCATACTCTGTCTGCGTTTACCTCCTAAAACACAAGAGCTCTGGTTAACTCTGGTTTTACTGACAACTACCATCTGACTCATGAATAGCTATTCTGTAAGCTTTCAATTATTACTGCACTAACTCCATTGTATCAAAGCAGGCAAACTTTCCTTCTCTACAGACCACGCCTTGCCCAAAAGATTACATGTAGGAACCGCTGTATGCACGTCATTGTGTTAGTAGTTGGCTTACCGTGTGTCAGGCCCGATGATCGCAGTCCTGGGTCCTTCTGTAGGTGAATACCTGGTATGCTGAATAAACTATCACCTACAAGCGCACAAAGATAAAATCATAATATATAAATCTCGGTCAGTGATTCACTTACTGGTTTAGTGATTGACTCTCGGAGAGTGATTCACTTACTGGCCTAGTGATCGACTCGGGGAGTGATTCACTTACTGGCTTAGTGATTGACTCGGGGATTGATTCACTTACCGGCTTAGTGATTGACTCGGGGAGTGATTCACTTACTGACTTAGTGATTGACTCGGAGAGTGATTCACTTACTGGCCTAGTGATTGACTCGGGGAGTGATTCACTTGCTGACTTAGTGATTGACTAGGGGAGTGATTCACTTACTGGCCTAGTGATTGACTAGGGGAGTGATTCATTTACTGGTCTAGTGATTGACTCGGGGAGCTATTCACCTACTGGCTTAGTGATTGACTCGGGGAGTGATTCACTTGCTGACTTAGTGATTGACTCGGGGAGTGATTCAGCGATGGGTGTTTGAATCTATGAATGCAAAATTCAGCCAAATGTCAGCGATCATTCTCTCTAAGAATGGCCACATCAGGCATTGAACAAGGCATCGCAAAGACCCATCCTCTAAGAATACAACCTAGTTGGCAGAGCAATCCCCCACTTTGGAACATTCTTAAGTCTAAAATGTTCCGGATCTTTGAAAGGTTCCGGACTCTACGAACATCCCAGACTCTAGAAATGTTACAAACTCTTCATTTATTCTCTCGGGATGATTGCCACTTACAGGGTGCGAGAGTGAGACTGCGTGGACCCAGTGCTTTGAAGTAGTTGTGCCTCATGGCAGGCTCAGCTAGTACTCTCGTGTCCTTATTATATAGTAACAGCTGGCTAAATAGATCCGCTGCCTCAGCATCAAATCTACAACGAGTCAAATGTTACTCCTGAGAGTAAAAACAATCAAATTACCCCTCAGTGGCGCCTCTCACCACATCTCATACATGTATGTGTCTTATACAATAAAAACTCACTCCAAAAGGCGCATATTGGAAACTATAAACAGATTTCTACCGAATAGCTGACCAACTAGGTTATTATACTCAAAGTAGTAAGAACTATAATTTTCAGTAGTTCACCTGAATTTCTGCACTGAAATATTTCTTGTCCTACCCATCAAGGGAGTTGTCTGCTCACGCTGATGTCTGCATAGAGTGGTTTGCTGAGCGTATACTTACCGTGGCGCGATGGAGACAATCGGCTCAGCTTTGTAAGTGGGACTCATGTATGGTCTGAATTCGGGGTTAGAGGTCACGCCTGGCATTGTCACTTCATTGGGCGTTCCCAACGACTGAAATCAGCGATAAAAAATTACATGTAGGGAGCGCTATGTGTACAATGACATAATTGTGATATTTGAAAATTTGATAATGACCAAGGGGGTTAGGCTATTGCCAAAAGCGTCTTCAATTGTTTTCAGATTATGGAGCCTACCATGAACAAATGGACCCAATACCCAGCCTACATATAGCCCTATCCAATACGCATACTTAAGAGCCTTAGTGACGCACTTTCAGACCCTCAGCGCAACAGAATTGGTCTCGAGATAAGAAATTAGCACAGAGCTGTTGGTGTTTGGATTGGATTTTTCAATTTACACGCGACGTTTGAAAAAATCTTTTGCAGGAGCGGACTAGACTTGTAGTTACACAAGTCTGAATAGAGAAAATGTGCAACAAAAATATAGAAATAGGGTTTCAGGGTGCAGCTTTTCACCTCTGTCAGAGAGTGTTAGTGCCATTATTGTGCAATGGTAGAGGCCCGAATGCAGCGGCCTACTATTTAGGGTAAGGGAAAATCCAGCAAAGTACTTTTTATAACTTCCGTTTTCTCCAATATTGCATTCAATTTCGAGTTCTACTCGATGTTATGAGGAAGAAAACATCATTAAATTATTAAATTTTAGTAATTAGATTCCATTTTCTTTCTATTTGGCCCATTCAGTAACAGAGACTCGCTATCGCTGCAATGAATGAGCAGTTACCTCCCTCTACGAATGGGGAACACACCTCCAAAAGCGCCCGACCGTGGCTTAACCACTTTAACTGTAACTCGTAATGACTGCATCTCAGCTAGAGACACAGTTACTATCAGTTATACGGGGGATAACTCTATAGTTAAAATGGCTACAGTCTTATACGGGGATAACTCTATAGTTAAAATGGCTACAGTCTTACCTTAAATATCAGGTGAAGCTCATCATCGATAGTCGAGCCAGGAAATAATGGCCGTCCACTGGCCATCTCATAGAAAATACACCCTACTCCCCTACAACACAACAAATGGGTAAACTCTGAGGATCAACATAATCCGACTCAGCCAAGACACCGACTTAGCCAAGAGGCCGACTCAGCCAAGACACCGAC
>Ga0224511_10004771_pt1 | contig 10387 bp, 7 predicted proteins | sample SF_May12_sed_USG_2_FD_169988 | JGI IMG/M metagenome (GOLD analysis project Ga0224511, IMG submission 169988) | Sediment microbial communities from San Francisco Bay, California, United States - SF_May12_sed_USGS_8_1 | ecosystem: Environmental > Aquatic > Marine > Sediment | place: USA... | reverse complement strand
AACTTGGTCATTGCATCCTACATTTTGACCTTCCTATTTTTGCCACACACATGAAGAAAGCGATGGTGGATTACCTCAACTTGGTCATTGCATCCTACATGTTGACCTTCCTATTTCTGCCACACACATGAAGAAACCAATGGTGGATTACCTCAACTTGGTCATTGCATCCTACATTTTGACCTTCCTATTTTTGCCACACACATGAAGAAACAGAGGTGTTGGTTTACCTCATCTTGGTCATTGCATCCAATATTTTGACCTTCCTACTTTTGCCACACACATGAAGAAACCAATGGTGATTACCTTAACTTGGTTTACCTCATCTTGGTCATTGCATCCCACATTTTGACCTTCCTATTTTTGCCACACACATGAAGAAAGTGTTGGTGGATTACCTCAACTTGGTCATTGCATCCTACATTTTGACCTTCCTACCTTTGCCAAACACATAAAGAGCACTGTCTTGGTGTTGGTGATTACCTTAACTTGATCATTGCATCCTACATTTTGAACTTCCTATTTTTGCCACACATAGTATATGCCTAAACAGAAGTGTTGGTTTACCTCAACTTGGTCATTGCATCCTACATTTTGACCTTTTTATTTCTGCCACACACATGAAGAAAGCGATGGTGGATTACCTCAACTTGGTCATTGCATCCCACATTTTGACCTTCCTATTTCTGCCACACACATGAAGAAAGCGATGGTGGATTACCTCAACTTGGTCATTGCATCCCACATTTTGACCTTCCTATTTCTGCCACACACATGAAGAAAGCGTTGGTGGATTACCTCAACTTGGTCATTCTCCCTGTAGTCTGGTTTGTCACTGCTTTTCACTGGTGCTGGACGCACCTCCGTAAACTTTACTCGCTTAGGGGCCTGCCAGCTGTAATATAGAATTAACATTTTTTATTTTGTCACCGTAGTTTTTTTTTCAAATTTAATTTTTTAAACTTTTTTCTTGCATTGTCATTATTATACTAGGCTATGAAAAAATATTTGGTACAATTCACCGTAACATTGATTAAAAATGTAACAAATTGCTTAAAGCATGGTAGTGATTTTTCTGCTCAAATTGGAGCAGCTTTGAACAATATTATAATTTTAAAGAAGAAAAACAAGAAAACAGTATTTAATGCTATCCAAAGTAAGAAACGGTAGAAACCCAATACAAAAGTATTTTACTTACTCATTTTCAAATCCAACTGTGACCTCGTCATCATGGATATTCTTAATTGTAGCCTGTCAACATAGAAGAACATGATTTACTGTCTTTTTTATTAGGCATATTTTGGGCTGAAATGTATACCCATGTCCAATTGCAAAAAGATTATTAAAATTTGTATACTTAATTCCCAATGCTGAGTTTAAAAAATGGTGAAAATCCATAAAAAATAATCACTCTTCTTCAAGGCATTGCTTTGTAACAAGTTTATTGTCTGCAGCCTTTTTGTTGACTTCTAAATTAATTTCTTTTTAAATAATTCTTTGATTTTTTATATCAAAGATTACCCAATAAAGGTCTTTTTTCTAAAGAAAATTCCCAATCTGAAAGGCCCTATTTCTATTCACAATGAAGTGGAGGGGATAACACAAAGTAAATTGCTTGATAAATGCTAAGAACATGTATCAAACAATCAATAAAGACTAATAGTTTCAACTTTTAAAATTATCTCATTGATCCAAATCACTTTCTCATTTGACTCACAACATAACATTGTGGTAATTCCTGGATATCAATTACCTAAAATATATGTGACAATAACATTTTGCCGAAAGTTCTTTTCAGAGGGAATTTTTTTACGAACAGATGATTAACCCACTACATTGTTTTTCCAAGTAAGGTTGGTATTTTGTCTGTATCAAGACAAAATGGCTCAGGGTGCCATATTTCCAGACGTTGTTTATGGATGTGGATATGCAGATCCTGACGTGGACATACATAAAATTGCAGTATAAATCCGGATTAGGGCTGATTCACCGATGCATCGTGAGATCGTATTCGCGACTGTCTGATACGGGTGTATCGAATCGCGTCCTATAAAATCGCGATTCAGAAGGCCCTTTACAAGAAATCAGTTTAAAACAAAATACACTTTGTATCTTTAGCATTTAACTTGCAATTGCAATCTTAACTGATGTTTATCAAATTAAAACGCAGCAAACTACCAGTGTTTACATTTTGAGCTTCCTGGGTGCTGTCAAACGTACGGAGCTAGTATGCCTGAAGTTGCGCATTAATATTTTTTATCAGTTTAATGACTTCTGGTCAATGATATATTTCTTAAAAAGAACATGCTTCCAGAAGACCTGCAGACTGTCATGCCTATCAGTACATATAGTTGTTTGCAACGATACAAAACTACATATAGTTTACAATTGTAAAAGACGATTCATGGTATATCTGTGATGTAATTTGATATATGTTTTGTTTTGATTGACAAAGTGTTAACTGTTATTAAAGAAATACACACATTATTTGATGAACACTATAGATACAAGTGTACTTTGGGAATATATACTTTTAATTCTCGATATAAATATTTTGCATAATGTTTACTTCATGTCAAAAGTTAAGACAAACATCTTTTACTTCTTATTCTCAATAGTCATTAAACAAAGATAATTAACAACATTTTTATTTTTATGATTGTTTGATAAAAATATCATAATTTGTCAATGCATTCATACCAAATTTACAATTGACATTGTACCGCGATTAATATCGTAATCGCGAGGCATATATCGTGATACGTATCGTATCGCGACCGTGGCCAAGATACGCAGCCCTAATCCGGATATGGTCATGGTGTGCACATTTTGATTCTAGTACAGACACAATGAATGGTGGTAGTTCTAACCTTCATAACTCTAACTTCTAACTTGGCTTTAATACGATTAAACGTTAGAGTTATGATGTAAGCCTATTGACAAGTTTACATAAAAATGTGGTATCTGTTTGCAATATGGCGGACACTAATGCTGAAGTCACGAGATTTTTTTGTTTTTTAAACTAGAAACGCAACTGACTGACTAACAAGAAGACAAAAACTGATACCCAGTGGAGTAAATGGAAATGTAAATTGTAATTAGGTATCAGTTCTGAGACTAGGAATAGCTGCTGTATTCTTCATTTTTTGTAATTTCAATGTCTCATTAAGTCAGGCAGTATAATGTTGAAGTTTCTTCCAAATGATGTCAGCAATTGAAAAAGAAAGTAAACTTTCCATTAACAATTCCCATAATAAATGTTATCAAAATCATTATTTATAAAGAGCTGAAAATATCATTTTCTGAAAACAAGAGAATTGATTAATCCTAACAGAATTTAATCTTCATTTCATTTTATTTTAAACAAACAATAAAAGAACATCATGTCTGTTCATGTATTTAGCTTAATTCACACGAGATCAACCTGATGTGGACAGTTTTAACAACTGAATTCTTTCTTCAAACAAAACATGTCATAGCACATTGTGTACAAGCGTGTTTTTAGTTACCTGGGAAATTACAATTCACAAAACAGACCAGACATGCTTGTAATCATATTAAGCTGTAATTTAAATGATTTGTTCATTTAAACATACCGTATAATATGCGCCTGTACTTCCCCTGACTTCAACCGTGAGTTCTTCCATTTTCAGACAAAAGTGCGTTCTGGGAAAACCGGGTAGTGGAGCCCTGTAAGTGTACTACCAAGGTGTAAAACCGGGCACCAATGTGAAAATATTTTAGCATAACGTCCCTATCAAAACGGTCATTGGACTGTTAACTCCGTATTTTGTCGTACACATAATGCGTAGTATGTTTCATGGTGAGGCATCGGCCTTCTGTTCTTCGGCTGTTTATTTTTCCTTCAAGTTTACACAATGTAGATCTATGTAGGTTTATTTCTTTTGTCTTCTCAAAACTCTGGCATTGTTAAAAATTCATCGATTGATATTTATCGACTTATAAATGTAATTAATGATACTTAAAACATTCGAAAAAAAACTTCTTGACATTTTATTATGTGTAATGCTTTACTATGTACTGTATTATGGGCTTTTATGTACAAATAAACGAAGTTTTTATTCACAGTCAATGTTAATGACTAGTACTTTGTTTATTATTAATTTATTATTATGAAAATAATTATCAGTTGTTGGCTCTTTTTCACATTTAAATGGAAAATATAACGGCTACCACTTTTTCACATTTTTGTTTGTTTATTTTTTAATCTGGTTGCCTCTATTGTATGAAAAAGAGGAACTTGGCGTTGTGTTGCTTGTAATGACTTCATTGTAAGTACATTTTTGTAAAAATGTCAAACTTTGAACTTATTTATTTTTGTATCCTCACCCGGGATCCCAAAGACCATATGCTAAAACAGTGGAAAGCGTCCAATCTCGGGTTTCGGGTGCCGGGTTTTAGTAGCCACAGAGCTAAACTCCCGCAACCCCCCTTAACTTGGATTTTTGCCATCCACACCCACACCAAACCAAGCGGAATGTCCCGTATGTACTGGCAAGAAATATACGCACGACTGGTTCTGACAATAATCTTTGTCAAACAAATTGACCGAACTAAAGAAATTTGAAAGAAATTAAAAATGCCTAAATATTGTCTTGTCCCCGATCGTACTTAAAATAACGATAGTGGTAAGGGGCAGGTAATCCAGAACCAGAAGTTCAAGACGGCGTTGATCCAGGACTTACCTCCCATGTTATTGGCTGTCCGCAATTTTACAGCTCAAGGATATTTTTTGACTAATTGTCGTGATAAAGTGGATAAAGCCACATATATAGTATGGTCCTTGTATCTACCGTCTTTTCGTTTTTTGTTTGTTTCGTATTTGATAAAACAAAAAACGGAAATTGAAATGTTACATATCATTTTTCGTTTTGCTTAGTATAAAATTCAAACAGCACTACAGCGTTCTGTTTTCGCATAGACCGTTACGAATTTTAAATGCATTATGTTATACGGTTCCACATTGTTTCTTCTATTGCAATTTGAATTTAGTTGATGCAGAACTAAGGGAAGATCACTCTTGCGAACTATGAGGAGATCACTCTGCTTAACTAAGGGGCGGTCACTCTGTCGAACTAAAGGGAAGTCACTCTGCTAAATGAAGGGGATGTCACATTGCCGTACCAAGGGGAGGTCACTCTGTCGAACAAAGGGGAAGTCACTCTGCCGAAATTAGGGGATGTCACCCCTACCGCACTAAGGGGAGGTCACCCTGCACAACTGTAGGGATACCACTCTTGCGAACTAAGAGGAGGTCACTCTGTCGAATTAAAGGGAGGTCACTCTGCCCAACTAAGAGGGAGGTCACTCTGCCGAACCAAGGGGAGGTCACTCTGTCGAACGAAGGGCAGATCATTGCTGAATGGGAGGTCATTCCTTCGCACTAAGGGAGGTCACTCTTCCGAACTAAGAAGAGGTCACTCTGCCGAACTTGAGGGAGGTCTGTATGCCGAAATAAGGGGAGGTCACTCTGCCGGAAAAAGGGGAGGTCACTCTGCCGACATAAGGGGAGGCCATTCTACCGAACTAAGGGTTGCCACTCTGCCAATGACAGGGACACCACTCTGCCAACGACAAGGGCGGCCACTCTGTCAAAACAGGGAATTTTGCTAATGTCTGAGGAGCCCAGTCCACCTGACAGAGGAGACTGGGGCCACGTGCGCCCTTGGAAAACGCTGTGGAAACACTGTACATGGAGGCGGCGTTTGCTATAAGTTTACAAATAATCATAAAATGTATTTTATATAATTATATTATTTATTTTAACAAATGAAAATAAATCTCATATGAAGTTAAATAAAACAGACAACCACTATGTAGTTTTACCATTGTTTATATTTATTTCATTTTGAAGTCGTTAAAAGCAAGCATTATCTTAAACACATAATTATGAAGACTATTCTATGTACAATACTTACATGTAGTATAAATTATGTGTGTTACACGTTCTTCGTGACTTAATACGCTTTGGCAGTTATGACAATTTTTTTTAAACAGCAAACGTGTGTTGAACAAAATATAAAAATAAGTAATAAGTAAAAATCAACCTTAAACACTATGAGCGCCCTGAGCACGCTGTATATGCGATGACTGCGCGCCATGAGCTTGTTACGCGCCATGATAGCGTCTTGGACGCTTTAAAGACGTTGCGCGAACGTCATGTAGACGCTGTTTTGCGCTCTGTAACGAGGAAAATTTTTTTTTACATATATTTGGCAGAGAACCTACATCGAGCTGACATATTTTCTGAGGGCTGTGCAAGCGCCATGGCATGGCCGTTTGGTGTGACGGCCTTTAAGAATAATAATTGTGTGCACTATAGCGGAGCGAGCGCTTGAGAGTTGAGAACATGTCGAGAACGATTTAAAGGGTGCGACAAACATATATAAATGTTTAAAATTAAAACTGGTTTCATTTTTAATATTATATATAATTAAATACATGTATGTTCGAAGAAGCAGGGGGTCGCATTCGGCATTCGTCATTACTCCCGCGCGTTATCTCAAACATTTCGCTTTATGTTCTGAGAACTGTTACGCCGGAATATTCCATGATAATGATTTAGATTTTAAATAACTAATACATATATATACGAGTATTAATCTATACTGATCAATATAAAACAAAATAACTTAAGTTTTATTATGTGCTAAAATAGATAAGTGCGCAAGCCAACGTATGTAGCCTACAGTGTTTAAAATCAAAGTCATTAACAAGTGATAAGTTTGGTTTACACACTTCTTTACAACTATGTCCAGCCCACTTCTAGTATCTAGTGATCATCAAACTGGTCCGTCATTTGTATATGATCGAGACATTAGTCAAATATGCGATTGTATGTACTTGACGAAGTTTTGGCGTTTCATTCCTCGGGCAATAGCCATCTGGTTCAACCCCTGATCAAATGGACCGATAGCCGTTTGCACCTTTAGATAACATCCATTTATTAGGTCACCCATTTGCCTTTTATCTGCTTTAATATTTTTGTTTTAGGTACAGCTTAATCCAGCAATGGTACATGTATAAGAATAAAACACTGAACTGGGCCCTTGGAATCAAGCGCATTTTGTGTGAAAATAACTGTCAATCAAAACGGCTTATGGTCACGAACAGTACCTAAACATTCTTAATGTGCGGAAATATAGACATGCTTATGCACAGCTTAGATCTGGATTTCATGAGCTGGAGAAAAAGGTCGTTATAACAATACGCATATTGCTGATCGTATATGCAACATTTGTAACATAGTTGAAAACGAGCTGCATTTTATTCTTATATGTCCTATGTTCGATGACTGAGGAAACGCTATATTGCTATTGATAGCATTACTACCCCAACTGTGGACACTTTTTATGCTCTTATGTCTAACCGTAATGAACTAGTTGTTAAACATTTATACTATGCATTGCAACGAAGACGAGAGTTTCTAACGCTTTAACATTTTATTACTGTTTATTACTGTATGTGATGTTATGTCATCTGCATGTACTTTGCTTACGTCTTGTATAAATCTTGGCTATTTGTTATATATTGTCACTTTGTTTTTTGTCACACATACTGAATGTTTAATGTGTTCTTATACATGTGTTAGGGGCCTGAGGCCTGTATCGCAATAAACATACCTTACCTCACTAGTTCAAGATGCATTATTTTATTATTGTTATTCAGTATCGTACAGTGTTTCTATATGTTCCTATTTGTAAACATAAGCTGTTGTAAAGCTTTTGAAATGTCATTTCATGCTTTTCAAGACGATCTGTAAAAGTATAAACAGGCACAAAAAAAAGGAAATATATTTTGTGAATACGTGTACATGTATGTATAACTATTATTTCTAATAATGTTGAAGACAGCCCGCTCCCACACAAAGCCTACGGAATTTACGTATCGCTTGACTGTACCGGTATTCTTATTATAATATGAAAGACCTAGTGCTTCATTAAAGTATTACTGGCCAATAATTATTATCGGACTAGATTATATATATATATTTCGTATACATTTGCATCGGCTGGATTGACATGTGATTGTGTACAATAGAATGGCCCTACAAACTATGGCCGTCAAGATGCCATTTTACGCGGGCAGTCGATAGGGTTAGTGTACCCTTATAATTATAAAGTTGCTTGTATTTATTCTTGTCATAATTTAAACGGGATAGAAATATATTTAACATTGATTCAGCCTCTGAATAAAACGTACACACTTCAATGTCTATGCATGAGAGGAAATTACTATGTTTGCCTTTTTAATTCTTAATGTATATGTCGTTTAATTGCGTTGGGCATTGTAAAAGTAAAACATGTTTAGTGCAACACTGTTATTTTTCCGAACTGTTGGCCTACCATGTCATGATTGTTAATTTTTATTTTATTTATTTAGTTATATTAGATACTTACTTTTTAATTAAGCAATTTTCAATAAGTGTCATAAAATAACAATCCTACTTATTTAAAATATGCTAATAATTTTCGGCACACAGCAATCAGATAAAATCATTTACATGACAGGACAATATTAGTGCATCATTTACGAATGCCCAAACAAATGAGATACAAATAAGGTGAAACGTATCAGCCCTGGGGCTTTTGCTATGGTCAAAATCGTGCCCAGATAAAATCTGAAGGCATCTGCATATGTTAAGACAATAAACAAAATCACATGGTTTGACCATTCCCCAAGCTTCATCTTATTCATAATTCATCCACATTTAAAAGCGTGAGGATTTCTAATTGCGTTTGATTATTTATTTGCAATCTGTGAGTATATATCGGTAGTCTGAACAAGATTGTATATAGCCACTGTTTGTAAGAAATAATGCGTGTATAAAAAGGGATTTAAGGTTTTATTCTTATTAAGAAAAAGAAAAACAGTCAAGATGTCGCCGCGTAGACTGAAGACCATACAAGGGCATCACATAACATAGGAGTTAAGATGCACGGGAAAATCGTCGTCATTCTTGCACACGTGTTGATCCTTCTGCACGAGAGAGCATATTCGCAACAAGATGAAAGTGGTAAGATATTTTACTTTTTCTTGCGAACTGTAGATTCTTTTTAATTTCAGAACTCAATTCTGTTTGCTTTATTATTAAATCATTCGGCTTTTTATAGTTTGCACACATTGGCCGCCCTTTATAAAAAACTTTTTTTTTTAGAAACAGAGACGGGTGTCAAAGATTACTTGTAAGTGTTGTAGTGTAAAACATAAAAATGAACCAGATTTATGTTCGTAAAACACATACGTATATATAAAATAAAATTAATCAAAATAATTACATGTATACAGCTATACATTCTATGGACCATTCAACCATTGGACACGTTCGCGTCATTATGTTATATTGTAATCTGCATTGCGCGAATTCAAGTCCAAATTCCATCATTCTAGAGTTCACGAATTTGTTCTTGGATAACATATTTCTTAACATATTCGTTCGCCGCTTTTCCCCAAGTTACCTGTTTATTTATTTATTTATTTATTTCAAATGCATCCGCCATTAAATTGCCCGACTAAACATCCGTTTTGTAAAACATTCCAAAGCTTCTCTAGAAATCGTGTAATTGGGTGGGCGGACAACTACTTATTTCTGTCTATCAAGCAGTCGTAACAACAATAATGTAGGCTTTGGTAATTTATGTTGCCCTTTTTCATATTGTTTTCTACATTACCAGGTACCCAATGTGGAACTGGCGTGTGTGTTAACGGAACTTCCTGTTGCCCGGATGCTCTCGAGTGCTGTCCCCTGGTAGCTCTCTGCTGTGGAGAACATTGTTGTCAGGCGGGACACGAGTGTTGCCCAGGCAGCAAAAGATGCTGCAGGTGCGAATATGTTTAATTATTGAAATTTATTTTTCGTTCCCCATACTTTCTTGCATGTGTTGGTTGCCAAGAAATTCATTTTAGATTACTTGCCGTGAATTGTAGAGTTATTAAGTTCACAAACAAGATTTAAACTTCCTACTCAAATCTAAGTAATATTTTTTGTATATTACATTTGTCACTTATGTTACTGTCAAATCCTGTTATCATTTGTTTTATGAACTGTGCAACATGTATTATTATTGCAATGTATATCTTGTTTAATAAATATTAGTTAAACTAAACAAGATTATCTAATTATGATTAAATAGTTTATAAACAAGATTAGTAAAATTTAAAGTATATGTATGTGTACGCTCATGTGTATCTTGAAGAACAGTGTCGGATTTTTCTTATTCCTTTGAATCAGTATTCTAAAAAAGTATTTGTAACTTGGTCATTGTTTTCTCAGATCACGCGAGCAGTGCTGTGGGAACGCGCTGTGCTGCCCGGAAGGGACCAACTGTTGCCCCAACCAGCGTCACTGCTGTCCCGACAACCACAC
>Ga0224511_10004770_pt1 | contig 10387 bp, 5 predicted proteins | sample SF_May12_sed_USG_2_FD_169988 | JGI IMG/M metagenome (GOLD analysis project Ga0224511, IMG submission 169988) | Sediment microbial communities from San Francisco Bay, California, United States - SF_May12_sed_USGS_8_1 | ecosystem: Environmental > Aquatic > Marine > Sediment | place: USA... | reverse complement strand
AACTATAAGCACACAAAGAGGTGACGATAAGCCTTTTAATTTATACTTTATATTTATAAGTACACAAACTTCCCCACGTGAACGTCTGCTAATCGTCATCTTTAATGAACCCAAACTGCGTTGAAACTTTAAAGAAGACACGCTGTAAGAACTTTGATGTATCCGGGACCGCCCCAGCTTCACTTTTCATCATCTGAACAGGTTTATTACCTCGTAGATGAAAAACACATTAGTGCGAGTTTATTTAAGTTGGTTCGAATAAGTACATGTGATGCATACGAAACGTACCCTATGTTATCAAAGAGCACACATTCATTAAACCAATATAGATTGTTTTACTTCTGAATGTTTACCTCTGATCAATAGAAAGATGGACTACAAAATTTACGCATAGCTAGACTGACTGCATGGTTTCGCAAAACTTAAATCTTCTCCTCGTTTTGTACATTTCTTTTCTTCGTGTAATAATGTTAATCACAAACCGTAAGTATGCTTTCATTTGTATTTACTAGGTCAGATTGCACCTGGCAACCATAACCCTATCCATCGGATAAAAATTGACCATGTACTGTTACAATGATCAGAATTGACAGCATACATACTGCTCCATTAAAGGGACTCCACTGAGGTCTGGTCGTGTAACACATTTAAAAAGAACATTTTCGAAAACCTATTTTTTGTTACCAACGTAATTAGTGTATCAAAACTTTGTGTGTGGTACCTGAATATATACCTCTATGGATTTTGCAACTCAGTTTAAATTGGACTGTATATGTTGAACAGGGAAACAGATATCCAAGATCAACAGATATAAGTTTTAAATGAATTGCCAACCGATATAAGACATATTAAGGTACCACAAGATAGACTGATATGCCCTACACACGCCGTTCTTATTAAGGGTGTTACACGACCAGACCTCAGTTGAGTCCCTTTAAAGTATTACTGACCAAGTCTGGCAGTTATCGGTCAAAATGATATATGTATTGGCATTAGCTGGATTGATAGGTGGATACAATAGTATGGCCCGACAAACCCAGTCCGCCAAGACGCCATTTTGGGCGAACTGGTTTAAGGGCAATTGTCTGAGTGTGTAAATACAACTGCAGGGTCACGATTTGCTGTTAACAAAATGACACAGTTATACTTGTTTGCACTTATGTTACAACAGGTACAAAATAGCAGACCTATAACAATAAATAAAAAACTTGTAAAAGTTCTAATGTAGTTATTACCTATTATAATTATGATAAAAATGTTAATTATGTCAAGGGCAAATGGTAGTTCAAAGGGAATTACTTATCAAAGTTCTGACAAACGTCTCAAAAAATAAGATTTATTGTCTGATATGCACACCCTAAACGACCGCCTGCTGGTTTAATTGATCAGCGCTTTCAGCTTGACGTTGATTTATATTTTTCTTGTAAATATGATGTTGCAATGCAGTTTCTGTGTTGTATTCCAGAGTTCTAAACGATAAACCATTAACGTTTTTGTTCGTCCCGTCCAATATGTATAGTAAAAGTACCGTATCTTTGACAAGGTTTTTGTTTGTAGAGAATCACAGACACAGTTACGTGTTTGTCTTATTAATGCAACAAGCCAGCGCACCGAATTTGCTTTTTTCGAACCACGAAGAAGAGTGTTTTTGTTTTGTTTTGTTGTTGTTTTTTGCAGATACGAGTAAATTCTAAACAATCGCTGATGAAAAACAACCATACAAACGACAAAATGCATTTCTTTGAAGATAACATGTACACCATAGTCAAATAGCAAAGTTAATTAAGTCGTTTGAAGCAGTATATCCAAGAAAAACGGTAGCGCATCAATGGAACTTACTATCTAAATATAGACAAACAAAGTAAAAACTGTGTAGCACAAAAATATCTATTATCACATATCTTGGGTGTTCCGGGCGAACGTCAGTGCATCCCAACTGTTCCCGTCCATTGTCTTTAGACATATCGTCACTTCGTTATCCCGGGAATGCACACTGCCTGTAACTTGCTCTATTTCGCGTTGAATTCCAGAGGAAATTATAACACGTGATACATAGTTCATAGGCTTTTTTAAGATGTAATGTTTGTACATTGATACCCTTTTAATCGGTAACTAACTTTGCAGATAAGTACACTAAAAAGGATGGCATTGCAACTAGAATCGCAACAGTTCATGTCAAATTAACGTTTCAAGGACAAAAAAGTAACATCACAACAACAACAAAGCAAACATAACAATCGGGAATCGAACCCACGGAGTTCTAACACTGAAGAGTATCGATCGTATCGGTCGTTTTTCATATATACTATTTAAAAAAATAAAGTAAAATGAAAACATTTCTGGTCGCATGATACAAACAAAGCATAGTTAACCGTGTTTCATAAAATTGTAACACTTGTTATTTAGTTGTATTTGAGAAAATTAAAAGCACACTACCAATGTCTAGAATAGAACATCCGAATAGCGCAGTATATACAGCTCTGTGTTTTTAAAACATTTGGCCCTCCTTCCTTGGTTAAACCTCTGCTTTACTCTTTTATACTTCATGCTCTTTAATACTGAGAAGAATTAACAATTTGTTTTAATGTTCCAACGAAAGCCCATGCTACGGGTGTCTATGAGAAGTAATGATGTTTAGCCCTACTGTGACGCCTAGGACCTTTGAAAAAGTGTTCCATTGCATTTGAAATGCTCACTCGTGAATTAACTTCTACCTCTTTCGCTGTATGTGAAGCAATATAACTATTTCGACACACCTTTAAGCACTCACTTAAAAGACTTATTGATGTTTATTGAAAACTGCGGGTATATGATTGTTTTTGCCAACAAAACATTTCTTCTAACAGTTGCTTAACTGCGGGTATGCGTTTAACACAACACGACTATTGTCATAACACCACTATGTAACAATTGGTAACCTAAACAGTGAAAGAAATAATTCATCAAAATGATAGACACTAGCATTTAAAGCATTTTTAAAGTTAATTGGCATGACAATTTTTATTTTGCCTAGTTTTATTGAAACAGTTTCGACTTCAGACATATAATTGATTTCTTTCTTTGTTTGGTTATTGAGGTTTTGTCTTATTTTTTATTTTTCTTGAACGGTTAAGACATTCTGCTCAAACCTTCCGTTGAATAAACCTAAGTAACATTTCCTCGGCTATTTTGTCCTTTAGGAATATACAAAACGTTGAAGTCTTCCAAAAACACTGTAGCATAGTTATTTCATTCATCCCATTACAAAACTTCGAAGTGTGTTGCAACAGTCTTTCCTACGTTTGTTACACCTGCTCCTTAATAAAAAAAAGTCTCAGATGACGAGGTTACAATAAATATAATAGCACCATAGATTGTATTAAACGCTTAGAGATAAACGTAACATATCCGAGGTTAATTTGGTGCCTAGATAAATAAGATTTATACATGATAAGGGCAAAAGTCGGCTCTGTGGGTATAACTTATCACAGTTCTGACAGGCTGTTCCGGAAATAAGATTTATAGCAGATACATTTACATGTATAAACCAGATACATTTTAAGCGGACGCCTGCTGTTAATATTGGCATCAAGTCATCAATTAACAATGATTAACATTTGAAAACATGTTTAAATTCATATAATATGCGCAAAAGCCTAAATAATAAAGAAAAACATAAATATATAGGTGTATAACTATTAGACTTAGAATTTATACATCAGACGTAGGTGGGTTAAACGGACGGGCCTGCGGTCTGGTCGTGTGGCTAATAACAAAAAGGGTCAAAACCTGATTTGTGGTACCTTAGTATAACCTTTATCGGTTGGCAATTCGTTTAAACATTGCAAAGTATTTGTCGTCCTTGGAAAAGAGTTGCTGAATTTAACAAGAAAGTAAATTTCTAAACTTAAAGTGAAAGAGTCTGCATCACTACGGTGTGTTCTTCGGAGTTGTTGACCTTACATGATAACCGAAAACATGCATTTAGTTCTACCTAATAAATACACGCCATCGCATAAGACAATGGGTGGTTCTTAAGTAGAACAGCTATAACATCTAGGGGTGAACCTTCAACATGTAAATAGTATAGGGCAATGCTCGAAAGCTACTTAATGTGTACGAACACATGTAGTACCGCGATATTAGTAAACGCAATATAACTTGATTTTAGTGCCACGTGAACATTATTTTACTGGTTTGTGTATATGTTTTGACACAGAAATTGTGGAAAATAATGCTATATATATAGAGTATGTACTTAGTTCTAGCTTATAATGTATAGTAAGTGTAAGTGGAACAAATTGTCACATGTGCCAATCATAATACATTCATAACACAGCAATTGTGTCATTTGTCTGAAATAAAACATCCACTACAAGGGGGCATATTGTGTCATTTGTCTGCAATAAAACATCCACTACAAGGAGAGGGCATATAATGGCAGTAATGACATGTAATAAACTTGCTTAATTGTCCTAAAAAGACTTGCCCTGCTGTACCCTCGACATGTAACACGTGTATAATTATTAAACTGATGAAAGGGCATAGCATAGCCTGCACGAGAAAACAGCAGCCACTGTTTTATTGAAGCTGTTCATCAGTGATAATGAATGATGCCACACCACTGACGCCCCCTAGCGCATGAGCGGAACTCCATTTGCAAATGTAAACAACATACATGTACACCCCATGATCCCTGAGGACCAAAAAATATGACTACACAATGACTGATTTGATGTACTGGCGTAGTGCTGGTATAGTTCGAAGGTGGTCTCAAGAGAACCATATGTCTGCTCTATTGATATGAGTGTTTATCTAATATTTTTCAAACAGTTCTATTTGGCATAATTAACATGTTTACCAAACACGTTAAGTGAATGTATAACTTAACTTACATTATTAACAGCAAGGGATACCTTGTACCAACGACAGTTTAAGACAACTGATAAAAATACAATGCTGACCATTAAGATCAAAATTCAAAAGAACCCAAGAATAGTTAGTATGTACCTTCAAATGAGTTCCAAATGGATATTATACTATGTGTTGCCTTTTCATGTTGTCCATTGAATTTTATGGTCATCAGCCAATGACAGGTATCCCTTAGCACAGCAGAAAATGTATTATTCCTATGTTTTATACAGCTAACACAGGTAATGTATTATAGGAAAAGTTTGTAAAAACACATGTCCAATTCCTTTTGCTAACTAATATAAAGATTGGTACTACAATTATTGTCATTTTAACCGGACATTTGTAAACAGTAAAATTATCATGTATATATATATGTCTCTTGCACTTTGTGTGTGTAAAACTTGTATATATAAATTTTGTTAGCAATAAAATATTATTAAACTAATAATTAAATTAATGCATTGCCTTGTTGGAAACTGAGATAACGAGGTATTCTTTTTACCCGACTTGTCCGTATCTGTTTTAAGTCTTGTTTTTTGTCTATATTCAAGTTAACCCCGGGTTTGCCTATCTTTTATCGTAAAAACTATTCGTTAAATGTAGCGTTTGATTATAAAACAGATGTTTTGGAGTCAAATCATACCTATTAGGCAAGTGTAATATATACCACCATTGGTTTTCTGTACCCTATCGACCAACAATAACTACTTGTATTCAATGTATTTGGTGACTACGTTTTAAAAACATCTTTTACGCGTTTTTTTCTGTGCTGGGATAGGTCTTTTTTGTGGTTTGGTTTATTCTATTCGTTTTTATTGTTTAATTATGCTGCATACTTATCATCATCATTTTCAAATCTGACGTTGGTAAACAAAAACACACTTATATTTAATTGGCATAATTAACAAATGAAAACAATTTGGTGAATGATCAACTTTTCCCTGAAATAATTTAAACGTTTCCTGTTGCTGCTAAGTGTCAAATACACGGAGACAGGAACATTCACTCTGGTTTTCTTTAATGAAGACGTTGAGTTCGCATCTGGGTGTTTTAAATGTGACAGCCCCAGTCTGCGGACATTTTCAGAAGACACACCAAACGTCCGACAGGGCAAAACATATTTGACTCATTAAGAATAATAAGATGAAGAGAGCATTATCTGCTGGATTATTCTTTTTGACCACCTGTTCATAAGTTAAGCAGCAGAGCGCATACTTACGAAGACACGCTAGAATAACTGGGAACTGGTGGTCGTATGACAAGTTTAAGGCCAAACACATATTAACACTCATTGTCACACATTAACACACATGAAAGTGGTCAAGTCGGAAGGCCAGGGTGTCAAACACATGATCTTTTGGTTGGCAGATAACCGGTTTTACACATCTGTTTCAAGATGATATTGTGGTGACACACAGTGTCCCAACTCAACACAATATGGTCACCTCTAAATTTGTGCTGAAAGTAGCAATAAAATCGTAACACAAACGCTGATACAAAATTTTATACAAACCTGCATTTTACAAAGTAGGCTCCACTCTGGGGTAAGAGTGTTTCATTTCTATCGTGCAACTTTAATTCAATTGGCTGAATTATACAAAATAGACTTAAAGTTCAGTTTGATATTTTAAGAGGAACAACAACATTACACAATATAAAAAGAACCACCAAATGAACAACCGATTCATCAATATTAGAGAAGACTAAAACAACAGTTTTCGTAGATATGGCTTTTCTAACTAGGGTTGTGTTTTTGCACAGTGCTGCTGTAGTTTATACATATTTTAGTAATACCTTATTAAACCACTGAGATGTTCTAGGAATAGGTCATAAAACCATGATGGCATACGAAATATTACCAATAACCCTAACATTGTCGACAATTCTCGCGAGATGGAAAAATCTTTGAGTAAACATACCACTGTGGCAAACCATTTATCAACTAACGGTATATTCTCCTCGCTATGTTTGCTTGTAGCAAGGAACTAGTTAACAGTTTGACTCCAAGTCTATTACATGATGATAAGTAGCGCCAACGTTGCCAAACAGAACATATCAGTTTACGGTTGAGCTACAAAGATAGTCGTAAAATAGTTTGTACCTTATATTTTATAACATGTAGTTACTGTAATATTCTTCTGTCTTGGATCGGAACTTTCCAGGCACATACATTTTGTGGGGATTCCTTCATAAAACGTTTTTCTACAGCCATATACTGCGTACCACTGGGCAGTTGCAGATATTTGCACGAGTATTTAATAGGCTAATGGGCAAATGGTCTGTTTCTGTCAATCATGATCATTTATAACAGTATTTGGTCGATTTTAATCCAATTGATTAGGGTTATATTGTCAACGAACAATCTGACCTAATAAATACTTGAAAGTAAATACTGTCTGTTTGTGATAAACCTTATCACACGAACAAAGGAAAACTACAGAAAGGGGAGGAAACTGGAGTTTTGCGGCACTATGCATAAGGTGTTGCCATTTATCATGGACTGAATTGTGCAGTTCACTTCTTAAGAAAAGTTATGTGGATAAAGGGGTGTGTCCCAGCTGCTTATGTCATCGTCGCGAAGCCAAAGGTACACACAAACTTACCTATACATATGATCAAACACCACACTAAATATGAGGCGAGGCCGTGGGTAAACAAATAACAGGTATTTTATGTGCCACTTGTCTGGGGCAAGAGCAATTATTGCCACCAATCAATTATCATTAGATTCAATTTCATTATTTGTCTTTCTAGTCTTTGAAACAAAGACAAGCCAAATATATCACATCCTCTTACAATCTGTGTTTACTGTTACCCGTGGCGATTAGATAACTTGATGAAGAGGATCGCACAGGAATACAGTGCACCTCCTGTAAATATTATCGTTGTTTATCGCTTTGAATAAATTATTTTATTTAAAGTATCCCTTACTTGTGACTTGAGGCCGCTGTGTTCACATGCAGACTGCTTCCTGAGGACTTCCTTGTTTTCTCAGATTAATTTGGCTTAATGGTATGAACGCCTTATTCGTTGTTAATTAAATATACAGGAAATTTTGTATTGTAACTGCGCATTGATTTAAACACAGTGTAGTAGTTTATATTTTGATAATAACTAAAAGTGCATGAACACAGTAATAATAAAACACCAAGACACCGTAGGAACTCTTGAAAAGATAAGATAAGTACTTGTAACAGACATAAAACATCAGTGAATGATAATGTTGCAGCACGTTTATATATCGTATCAAAGTAAGGAATTGCTTATAGTATATTGGCACATGAACCACCACTGTGATGGCGACAGTGCAGTAACTTTACATTATTTAAATTCCAGGAAAAGTAAGTCTGACACATGCAAACAAGAAACGCCGCAATGCGACGAAACCAGGTTTTCAACGATTCAACCAAGTATTTATGTGACAGGAATAAGAAATGAAAGATGGCAGTGATGAAAAATAATGATGTCGTTATTTTGGTTGCATTGGTTGCATGCACCAAGTTTAGTGTCAATAGGCCAAAGCAAACTAAAGTTATTGAGCGGAAACTGAATTTCTATTTTTAATAACAGTGACCTTGACTTTGATCACATACACCTGGGTAGCAATCCCAAGCTGCGTCTTGATGTAAGCTACCCATACACTACCCATACAGCAAGTTTGGTGTCAATAGGCCAAAGCAAACTAAAGTTATTGAGCGGAAACCAAAAGTTGACGCCCGCCCGCACGCCCGCACGCCCGCACGCCCACCCGTTCGCCGCCGACTTCAGCATTACAATAATCCAGTTTTTGTTGTAAACCTGGTTAAAAATTGACACCGTTACATTGGTCTACTTAAGATAATTAGATACTGTTACATTTGGCCACCCAAAAGTCATAGTCTTTATGCTCGCTTTGTGTATTTTTTCATCAATTATTATTTTGTTGTTTTGTACAACCATAAAGATATAAAGGTAATTGTTGTGAATCAGTTTTCTGATTGCAGAAGGACAAATACTTGCAAAGTCTTAAATGAGCGCGTGTGTGAGGTCATCCCGCATCTGTGGTTGAGCTGGCCGAGCACTTGTATGTTTTTGGAGTGTGTACCACACATGCTCTTGTTAGATAAACATGAGGGGAGGGTTTGGGCTAATCCATACATCCTATTCCTTTCGCGCTCAGTGTACTCATTGACAAAACAAGCCTGGCACGGAAGGGCGTTTCCGTCCATAAGCACACAGTTTTGGTCAACAGCACCAGCATAAAGGTCACAAATGCCTTTTTGCCATCTCATCTCGATAGTGGAACCTGGTCACATCTCCTTTAAGGATGGCGTACAAGTCAGTAGAACAAGCATCGGAGACCCTACCCTAACCAGTAATGACGCACCACAAACCTTTCACGTTTCTGGGCGCAACAGTCTTTAAATCGATATTTTTACCACCACACACGTCTCCAAACATTATTGAAAGACAGAAATTGGCCTCATCAGTAAACATTGTTCTTCAATGTACACAAAATCAGTAGGTGAACTTTTTCAAAATACTGCTACTCAATAGTGGTCCTTAACTTGTTTGAGGAGTATACTAAATAGGCATGCGTACGATTTAGTTTTGACAAACATGCATCATACATGTATACACTCTAAATAAACAGTCAACTAGTTATTATAAAAAATAACCACGTGCTTTTATGTTTAAGCAAATATGTTATTTATTTTTATGAACATAATTATGTCCATTAACTTAAGTATTTGCTTTTCAGGTTAAAATACGTACCTACATGATATGTTTTATTTACTGTTATTTTAAAATGCGTTTTATTATCAGTGAAACTGTCTAGTTCTAAATTCGTCTCCTTCACAGCTTGTATTGAGATCATTTCATTTGAATTTCATTATCGACAGACATTAAGGATGAAATTTCTGCATGCAGATTTATATCATTATTTCCATTTTCTGTGCAAAGTGCTCCCAAAGGTACAAAAAAACCTTTCTTATCAGTCTGAGAGCGGAATGCACACTTTCAGCGAATGTTTTTGTCTAAAAAAAGAAATACTTGCCGTATCTGAACAAATGAAAACACAGCCCTGCATTTAACTACGATAGGTACATAAATTATTGTAAAAAAAACCGCACGTCTATTAAAAAGTTCTTGCACGCTTGTATAAATATTTCATTTTCACTGTTATTACTTTGGTATTCTGTATAAACGCGTTTTAACAAAATTCTTTACCTACAAGTCTTTTTTACTTATTGTATTATTATTAAATTTATTAAAACAATGGTAAAATAGGAGTATTGTTAATGTTAAATTATTATTAACTAAATTAATTAAACTATGATATTTTATATACTTTTTGATTATTTTCCAGCCGATGTTCTTTCCAGAATAATACAGTGAACTCGACAGTTTCGGGTCATCGACAGTTCCGGGTCACCTTCGCATAAACATTGTTGTTTTTCAAGAACGTCAAAGTATACCAATTTATTAAATATCCAGTCATTTTCCCAAATCT
>Ga0224511_10004769_pt1 | contig 10387 bp, 3 predicted proteins | sample SF_May12_sed_USG_2_FD_169988 | JGI IMG/M metagenome (GOLD analysis project Ga0224511, IMG submission 169988) | Sediment microbial communities from San Francisco Bay, California, United States - SF_May12_sed_USGS_8_1 | ecosystem: Environmental > Aquatic > Marine > Sediment | place: USA... | reverse complement strand
TCAACTTCTCGGATAATATTTCGCCTAGTGTGTATCGGTGCCATTTTCAGACAGTTTTGGCTGTATTTCGATGGTCTGCATACACCTATTTGTCTGGAATTAACACATATGGATCTTACTGCAAGCGATTGTAAGACCTCTGCAAGGGCTATCCAGTACACAGTAAGTATTGGAGTCAAGAAACGCTGGCTTGATAACATTTAACAATTATAAACTCTCACCAAACACATAAATTTATGCCGGCCTTAATAATGATAAAATGCTTGAGAATATTAATTATTATTTTTTATGTTTGACTGTTAAAGCCCTTTTGTGATTATACCATTACAGGTTTTACATTTTTATCCTAGTTTACAGTTATTTTATGGTATTAAAACTACTACACTAGAATGCCTTTGAAAAACATGTATTATGGTTGGCTGTCCATCGTTTGAAAGGCTATGCTGAAATAGTACTGCATTGAATGTATGTTAAGTTCGTCATGGGCTTTTGTTATTTGCTGTACATGTAGTATTTTTGCGTGTGAAATTGCACGTTTTACATGGGGAGGTTTGTCATTATGACAAACATATAAGAATTCTTCATTAAAACATAAACAATTATCTTTTTTGTGCAAGTGTGTGTGTATTTGGAACATCATTTAGAGGATTTAGCATTTCGGTGGTTTTATTGTTTTTAGTCGTCATCAAAACGGAGGGTAAAATATAACGCTTATTGCTATTTCTTTTAATAATCCAAATATTATTAAAGTCGCAAATGAATATCACTTTACCTACGTCTAACATACATGTATACGTTGTAAATGTATTCAATACCTGGAAACAGCATCAATTATGTGTAGACGTTTTTTTCCCATTTAATAAAAAAGTCGTTTAGCTATGCATTACACAACGACAAGGGTTACTATCACATAAATGAATAATCAAACACCTATACCATATCAATAAAATTTGATGGCGCGTAACCACCAACGCTCATTAAAACGGTAATTGTAAAACAGTTACTGAAAGGCTGATGCTTGCTACACCGACTTCAACTGAACGCATCGTTATCAACGAACTGATGAGCGTTTAATGGTGTCGTAAACTTATTATTCAAACACACCATAACATTTATGTTGCCGAAGCATTTGATAGAGCATGCAATGCAGCAGACTAGACATTCGACGTTGTATACATGTATATGTGAGTAGCATTACAGCTGGCTCATATGGGGAAGCAGTTGGTCGCAAGTAGTTTCAGAACTGATACCCAATTACGTTTTTCATTGCATTTCACTCCATTTGGGTATCATATTTCATCGCTGTGTTACTAAACCATTTGCGTTTCTAGTTTAAGAAACGATCATTCTCGGACAGTATTCAACCCATTGTTAAAAGTAAGCATTCGTTAGATTGTTTAAAACAAATGTAGTTCAAAGAACAAGCTGTTTTATCAAATAAATGTAATTTAGACCATTAATTCAAAAGAAGTGTCCATGCACATGGTAGGATTTTTGTTTCAGTATCCGCCATTAAAATCCTGGTTGACTTTATAAATAGGCTGAGGTCATAACTCTAACGTACAGTGAGTACCGAGGTGTTCCAAAACAAGTTAGATATATTAAAGTCAGAAGTAAGTCGCAAGCAGACTGGTGGTCGAGTGAAAGTTGATCAAATGTTTGGGCAATTGTCATACTTTTTCTGACATACTTGTTTTGTAGCTTAATTTCCATTAAAATCATGTGTTTGTTGAAGGCCACTGTTTAGGGAAACTTAATCCAATACAAAGAAAAAAACTGAAGTGTTCTATTTCCACTGAAGAAACAGCACTTACACATGGTGCACACGGGTTTAATTGCTTAAAAAACGCGATTTGGTTCGTTTACTGAATTTTTGTTTCATGTACTAGCATCCAAAATATAAAGATACCGTATCAAAAAACATGGTTCTTAGTTTTGTTTGTGGCAGTTTAGCTTGAACCAAACTGAAAGGAAGAGGTATTTACTTTAAGTACCGTGTGTGTTCCACAGACAAATGTTTGAGATATTTATCTTCTAGTCGATCGATGAAGATCTCAAACCGTCTATATACTCTGTCTAGAATTCCGGCCGTTTTGTTCGTTTGCGCCGAGAACGTCTTTGGGGAAAAACTGTCGAAATAATAGCAAGAATCGTACCTTATAATGCGATTAACTGTCTTTTGTCTGAGTTACTTCCTTCGTAATTAGGTTGGTGTCCATTGACTGAGCATATTTGTCCCAGAAATTGGGCGAAATGGTTATAAATTGGGACACATACTGCAGTAATCGTGTCTTTGAAGATGAACGATCGTCGGTTTCCTAGTAAATCCTACTGTAATAGTGCATAATTATCCCCCAGCGTAGTATGACAATTTTATAGACATCTTTGAATGCCTATGCCTTACCCAGACTACTTAAGGGTGGCGTGTGTCTACCTTTTATCTGAAAGTGTATTGGTCGTCAGAAAATTAATAACTTACGTTGCCAAAAATGTGGTCTTGTTTATTGTTGTTTCTTGGCGCCGCTGTACTAAATTGGGTGAATATTATATTGCCGGCCATATTAGTATTCTGAGAGCTTGACTGTATGTATATATTTACTTAAGTGAGTATAATGTAAGTAAGAAAGATATCCATGATAACGTTACATTGTGTGACGTATATTATATTATTACACAGAATACAAGTGACTGCCCGATCACTGTTCAGAGTGGTTGATTGGTAGGAATGGATTTCTGACCATTTGTCTGATACATTTAAATAAAGTACGACTGCTGTCGATTGATCGACCGAAGTGCGTCTGAGTCAGAACAACTATCTTATATATTTTTCTTATCTTTACTCTAAATTCTATATATATACTATGTTATTTGGTCACATGGGCCTTAGCCTTCGAGTTTGAAATAAACCGTTTTGTCTTGCCATTATCCTTAAGTTTCACAAATACCATGTTCAGAGTGGAATCAGACAGGCATATAATGTGGCTTATTTAATGTAACTGACCGCCCCTTTATGACCTTTAACAAAGTTGAACACGGCATAGCTCTTAATAATAACCAAACATATACAAAACACATGTGTGTCTGCCTTTGATGGCATATTCAAATTTTTCATATACCTACACATGATCTGTGTTCAATACTAGCGATACAACAAACCAGATTGAAATATTCGTATCATGCTTTCAGTGTGTGTAACTGACTAAGATTCCATAGGGCACTCCTTTCAACGCGTGTAATGCATAATGGGTTTTGTTCAATTTATAAACAAACTGCAGCAGTTTTCAGAATAAATGTGTTACGCTGGGACACGCTCAAAACGACGTTAGCGCACTATATTCATATATTTAAATATCGTTTCATGATATTTTTTATCAATGCATACTGCTGTCATCGGCATACAATACTCTATATTTTCATATATAACATGTTGTAAAATTAATACCGTGCATAAAATCATTATACGGCAAATGGTTAAACGCGCGAAAAACGTCACTAGTCGAACAATGTGCGCAACTTCATAACAATCACATTGTGACGTAACACGGATGATAGATTAAGAACGGCGACAACAATTATGTTGAAATAAGCTTTTCAGAAAGGTTATAAATGATAAAATGAATTTCAATGGGTAGAGAGAGAAAATGCAATTTACTGTATTTTACTTTGTGTTTTTTTTGCGATAGCGAAACTGTCGCATGATAGACGACTTTACACAGGCAACCTACGTGGTCAGTCTGCGCGCTAAACATTCTTCTGCTATATCCCTTTGGGCTATTCAGACAAAATTTCCTACAGCCCAAATTAAATTTTAATAGCCCGAACCGATTGTTTTGCACACGTATCTCAAAATTTTCAATCGACCGGCGGGCTATTTCATACAAATTTTTAATCGACCGACAGGCCAAATGATCGACTCGGGCTTCGGGCTTATAGACTAATTCGCAGACTGTACGTGGTAGATCTTTCTACAAACCAACGGATCAACATTTTAACATAATATTGTATATTAATTGAAAGAACATAATTGAATATTGTCTTCTGAATATATCTTTTCTAGATATTATATTTCGTTTATGCATTACGTCTCGTACCAAGTCATTTGGGTTTTATTTTATTGTTTTAGCAATTATTATGACAACAACTATTGTTTATCTCCAAGATTCTTCGGAAGAACATTTAAATACTTCACGATTGTCGGCGGAATCAGAATCAATACACTTTCCCAGACATATATTAGAATATATCTGCTCAATATTCATGCTCCTTAACCTATAATTATTCTGGTTCTAGAAATTTTAGGCACATATTATATAAACATGTATTACTTATTTTTTCCCCACAGCCTATATGGTAAGTTTCAAGTGATGTCTATTTCATACAATTTGTGAATAAATATATAACCGTATACATAAGCACATCTTAGGTTGTGTAATTAATATGAGAAAACGGGACTGTCCTCAGGAATGACCTTCCTCCAGGGATTTGCACCGAGATTTAACGAGGCAGGAATAAAATCCAATGTTTATGCATGGTTCCACAACTTTTTAATCTCCGCCAACATTTGCTTAAATCCATTTTTCATGTGATAAGGTTTATCACAAACAGGAAGTACGCTTTCTATAGTATATACTAGGACAGATTGTCAACTGACAATATATTCCTAATCTATTGGATTGAAATCGACCATGTTCTGTTATAAATGATCATGATTGACAGTTGTGGAACTGTCTATTTCTTTTTTTAAATACTGATGATATATTCACAGGAAATATAAACGTCCGGGGTAAACAACACATAATATTTTACAGGGATGTTGTAACTGTAACAGTGCGGTCCTGGCTCATATTTTACTTTCTACGATGCGTCTGTTAAAGCAGCTGTCCTTCAGATGCTCAAAAATAAAAATAAATTAAAACAATTATTAAATTAACGGTAAACACTGGTCCAGTTAGGTTCAGTGGAAAAATCTATTATACTGACCCCTTAGTACAGTTGACAAAATCGTTGGTAAAACATTGTTTTTCTTTACATAATCTACTGCGTTACTAACGCAGTAGCCGTTATGTGTAGTAGGAATATCCCGATGGCAGAAAAGCAACAGCAACTGTGTGCACACATTTTGTAATAAAAGCAATTTTGATTAAATTATGTTTATTTATACAAGGTTTGTTGCGTACATTTTACATGTATAGCAAGTGTTGGTTGTCGTAAAACAAGTAGGTCAAACAGTACAAATGAAAACTTTTTATTTGATCCTCGTTAAATGTTATACAGTAAATTTCGCTTATAAGGAACTCATCGGGACCATGTAAATATGTTCCTTATATTAATCCGAGTTCCTTATGTTCCTTATATTAACGTTTAGTAAACTAGTTCCTTGCTTAAAATTGGGAAATGAAATCAGTTTCTTATAATCGGAAGTTCAATATAAGGGGGCTCATTATAAGCAGACTTTACTGTATGCATTTCTAGTTGTTTGTCCTGCAACTTCACAAAACCAAATTCAGAAATAAGATGAATACAACAGGACGTCTTTGAGTAGATGATTACTATTTAATTTTGATTTTGACTGAAACAAACCTTAAATCTTACGACTACATGCATCCTTCTTAAAGGAGCTAGAGCATAGAAAATTGGGTTGAAAAGTACTTATCATAAAATATGATTTAGGTAAGAGTCTTAGCAAAGAAATATGATGTAAACTGGCTGACACTAAAATGTTTTGACTACATATTTTAAAAAATGAAAAAATGCATGTAATATGAGGTCAATCATTTTTGTGTCCGTGGACAAGAAAATGATTTCCCCTCATAGTGAATGGTATATTGGAAATGTCCTGGTTTGTGCACATATTTCTTCAAAACTAGCACATGGTAGCTATTGTTTATGCTCTATTACACAGTTATTTAGACTTTTAGGGATAGTTTAGATTTTTCCCATGTTAATGCCCAAACCGTGCTCTGGTGACTTTAATGTAATCATGATAGAAATAAGAATGGTCATATGACACCAACATGATGATTTCCATTGTTATTGAAAAGGGATACAGTAAAGTCCGCTTTTAAGGAACTTCCGGTTATAGGGAATTTATTTTCATTCCCCAAACTTTACGAAGAAACAGGTTCATTATACGTTTATAAGAAAGTCCGGTTATAAGGAACTGTTTTTTATGGTCCTGATTTATTCCTTATAAGCGTGTTTTACTGTAAATCATACACCAACCATTCATGATCGTATATTGTGCATTCTCCTCCTGGTGTTGATCTAAGAAGATCTTAAATCTTGATCATACATGCTACCACATTCCTGCCATTATGTTAACTTGCTATGTGTAGATCTTCTGGGAATTATGTGTCACTGTAAGAGCGGAAATCAGGCCTTATAATGATATTATTAGGCATTTTATCTGAATGGCTTCATGTATAATTACATTGCCGTCTATTGTGTGTGTGAGTTTGTCCCAGAATACGGGCGAAATGCTTATGAATTAGGACGTGTTCTGCAATAAGTGTGTCTTTGTAAGATAGATAATGATGGCTGGATGTCTGGCTTTACATAGGCGGCTTATACTGCAATATTTATAAGTGTCAGCGTTTTGGAGCGTTATATCTTCCCTTAAAACAGTCTAACGTGGACCATCGCAAAAAGAACGTACATAACTAATGTAGAAACACTCGAAATAATGCCTAAGCGTTCTACTGCTTACACCAAAAGGAGTTGAGTTGTCGTAACTCTTATTAACCTAAATTTAGTATTTGAACCTTAAAGGGACTCCACTGAGGTCTGGTCGTGTAACACAATTAAAGAGACATTTTTCGAAAACCTGTTTTTATTGTGGTCGACGTGTGTAGGGCTTAGCAGTCTAGCTTGTGGTATCTTTATATATATTTCATCCGTTAGCAATTTATTTAAAACTTGTATTATATCTGTTGAGCATTTAGACGCTTTTCCTGTTCAACAGATACATTCCAATTTTACCCGACTTGTCAAATCGTTAGAGGTACCACAAAATAAGTGTTGATACACTTAATACGTTGGTTACTGGAAAATACAGGTTTTCGAGAAAAACAAACATTTAAAGTGTGTTACACGACCTGTCCTCAGTGGAGTTCCTTTAAGTTGCCATGTAAACCAATGATAAACCCAAAGAATATTCCAAGAAAGAAGCTTTGAAAAGCAATCAGGAAGTGGCACATGAAGAGTAAACCTCCTATATATCAGGAATGCCCCTTAACATTTAACAAAATTACAAGCCAAAGAAAACATAAATGTAGTGTTGCCATCCATATTACGTTTACCGACCCATTATTTTCCATCAGTAAATTAATATCAGTAAGGTATCAAGCAATAACTCTTGTATTGTAATACAAACTGGTATATGAGAGCGTTTTAGGTCATAAAATTGTCATTCGTATTCTAAACATAAAAATAGACGTAGCATCGTAAAAATCGTTAGTGAATTGTTATTGTAACGAATATACATTAAAAATATAAATTTAAAGTATTATAGGAAGGAGTCGATTATATTTACGAACGGTAAAATTATAAATTATTTCCATCTTGAAAATTCTTATATTTACGTAATACATGAATTGAATGAATTTTATGCACGTCTATCGTAAGCTTGTGCAGACAGGGGGATTGTGGCCGGCTTAATATTTGTTAAAATCCGTACACCCCTCTTGAAAAAATATATAATATAACAATATGAAAACTATATTGAACAATTTTTCATAATAATACCCTCCTCGAAATACCGTCAATAGTACGCTCTTGATAACGATCAGTTATTTGTAAATAAGTTATACCCTGTCATAAAACTGACATTTCAATGGGCCACAATCGTGTGTTGACAAAATCTATAGAGTCCAATTAAACTTCTTAAATAATGGATGCAATAAAATAAATTCTAGTTTAAAGTATGTTCATAACAAATTAAACAAACACGATTAATCAATGTTATACAAATACGAAAACCTAAGATAATAATTTAAAATAAAAATACTCAACCAAACTTCGATCCAGACCCATTTACAAAACAATAAAGATGTGTTTAAATTTAAGTTCGTATTTAATTGCAATGTGGATTGTTAACCGACAGTCGCTGAATGTATATTGAAACAAGTTGACAATTCAAAAACATTGAATGACCAACATAGGTTTATTGAATGACCAAGAAATGCGCACTGAATGATTGTCATAGGCGCGTAAATGAACAACACAGGCGCCCTGAATGAACAACACAGGCGCTCTAAATGGCCACACAAAAAGTGCACTGAATGACCAACATAGGCGCAATTAATGACCAACATAGGCGTACTGAATGACTGTCATAGGCGCGTAAATGACTAACATAGGCGCCTTGAATGACCAACATAGGCGCCTTGAATGACCAACATAGGCGCAATGAATGACTGTCATAGGCGCGTAAATGACCAACATACGCTCTCTGAATGACCAACATAGACGCTCCTAATGACTACACAAAAAGTGCACTGAATGACCAACATTGGCGCTATGAATGACCAACATAGGCGCACTGAATGACTGTCATAGGCGCGTAAATGACCACACAAAAAGTGCACTGAATGACCAACATAGGCGCTCTGAATGACCAACATAGACGCTCTTAATGACCACACAAAAAGTGCACCGAATGACCAACATAAGCGCCTTGAATGATTAACATAGGCGCAATGAATGACCAACATAGGCGCTCTGAATGACTGTCATAGGCGCGTAAATGACCAACAAAGGCGCACTGAATGACTGTCATAGGCGCGTAAATGACCAACAAAGGCGCACTGAATGACCAACATAGACGCTCTGAATGACCAACAAAGGCGCACTGAATGACCAACATAGGCGCTCTGAATGACCAACAAAAGCTCTCTAAATGATCCAAAAAGGAGTACCGAATAAAGAACATATGCGTCTTGAAATACCACCATAGGCGCATTGAATGACCAACAAAGGCGCTATGAATGACTCATATTAATAGGCTCACCCAATGACAGACATCGGCGCACTAAATGACTAAATGATCAACATAGTCGTCTTGCATGACGGACTGAATGACCAACACAGGCGCACTGATTGACCGTCGTGTCCGGATGTAACATAAATATTTATTTCAACTGTGTCCATGTCTAGGTTTTATTTCTCGGTAGGGATGTCATTAAAACAGTCGTCTCGAATAATAACATAAATGGAATGATGTTCAAAGACACAATGTTGTAAACAATGTAGACATGTCAAGTTTAAGAGCACCATGGCAAAAAAAAAAAAGATCGTAAAACAAACACACAGAACAGCACAAAAACCTTTCGATAACCACGACTGCTTTTTTGTGACAGTCATATTTGAAGTTAAGTTCAGCTTGTTTCTCTGGACTTTATACATGAGCCTTTATATTTAATATAGTTTTCATTATTCTGTTCAAGGTACAAGGGATCTCAACTTGTACAGTTAAGGCCGCTTATAAGAACCCCGCTTATAATGACCATCCGGTTATAAAACACTGATTTTTATTCCCCAATCTATACCAAGATACTAATTCACTTTATGTTTATAAGGAACTCCGGTTACAAAATCAAGTCACTGTGCAAGTATTCCCTTGGCGATGATTTACGACAATAATAACTATGTTTTAGTGAAACTCTCGGTGGAGTTCCAGGGCACTCTATCAACGGCGGTTCATTCATCAATGACAACACCTCGTGATCGTGTGTGATGGCTTTTCTCGAGACATTGGTGGGCAATTGAGAAAATAATCTAACCTCATTGCAAAATTATCTTGTGCTAAGGAAAAGTACACACTCGTATTTTTCAGAAGTACACGCCGAAGGTTTAACCACTTATTATTATACCATGCCGTCTAATTTTAGACTTACCGGTAGTTTAGTTGCAATATTATAGTTTGTATATAATTATATTATTGTATTGCCAATTGACCCTTTATTGTGCCCTCAATTATAAATACAAAAGTCAAGAGCAGTTATTTCTTTTTCAAAACCTTTAAATGACATTGTTTCTTTTAATTGTGTCTTTTTATCGCACCATATATTCACCTTTTCTGCACGGCTACGTTTTCATCACTTCCTGTTAAGCCTGTACAGGCATCAACTGCAGTGCAGTCTGGAAACCAAGCAAGGTCCATACATTTGGTTTCCTTGGTTCCCAGCTGCATTGTTACAGAATAATATTGTGTTAGGAACTCCCTGTGGACCTTCTCGTGCGATGACTCTCAAACTACAATGTAATTATACAATCAACTATTAACAAATGTACATGCTAGTAACCCCACATAATTATATTATTTGTAATTAGATATGTTATTTTCATTTCAGCAGAGCCTTTTTAGAAAAGATTTATACACGTACGTGTG
>Ga0224511_10004768_pt1 | contig 10389 bp, 4 predicted proteins | sample SF_May12_sed_USG_2_FD_169988 | JGI IMG/M metagenome (GOLD analysis project Ga0224511, IMG submission 169988) | Sediment microbial communities from San Francisco Bay, California, United States - SF_May12_sed_USGS_8_1 | ecosystem: Environmental > Aquatic > Marine > Sediment | place: USA... | reverse complement strand
TTCGATATTCACCAATCCAAGTAGGAGACGCTAGTTTGGCTTCAGTGTCATTGTTTTTAACGAATGCGTATTTAGGAACTTTCTTTTGTTCTTCCACAATCTTTTTAACCCTGTCCTCCACACCGGCTACTTTCATCAACGACCGATAAGACGATATGAACAGCATGGTATTGTTGTTTCCGTTGTGTTTGATAGCATCGTTTAGTCTGGTTGTTTCAATCTCTGCCTTAAAAGTTCGCTCTAGCAGGGCAGCAAGTTTAAACTGTAAATCCTGGTGTGTGGATGCAATCTGTGACGTCAGTTTTTTAACATGCTCTTGTAGACTCTTTGTTACTTGGTTCACAAATTCAATTACCTTTGCAATGTCCTCCTTCTCAGCATTGTCGACAAAGCTTGACAGCGTTACCAGGTCGTCTTTCGTTTTAAAAACCTCTTTCTTAAGTTGACTGATGCTAGATTTGATGTTCCTGTAGGCTTTGCTGTCAACGAAACCTTCGGCAACTGTTGAAATAACCTCCAACTGGCACGGATGTGTTTTCAGGACTACGCAGTCACCACAGTGTAACGTCTTGTGTTGTGGACAGACGTACTTAATCAGCTCCTTCGGATGGTCTTCACAGAACTCGCTTGTGTTCTCCTGAACTTGTTCGGATGCATGTTCTATAGGTCCCGTGGGCATCTCGTCCCTGTCAAGCAGCTGGTGATGCCTTGTGGCCCTGGATCGTCGATGTGCTTTAGAGCATGCAGAACACTGGAACTCTTTGCAGACCGTACAATATGACTCTGCAGTTATACACTCTCCATCTTCTATGCATATTTGACAATATCGTGAATTCAGGGCGGAAGAAGGTGCACGTTTCCCAGGTACCTCGTATCCAGCCATCATTGTGATATCTGAAGTCAATGGTTGGGATTTCTGCATGCACATTGCGTAGGTTTGAAATGGATACCAAGTTTGACGAAAATATTTGTAATGATGGGTTTTATATTTAACCGAAAATATAGAAACAGATACCACGGTTCTATAGATTTACATAATTATTTTCCCTTAGAATGGAAACCACGTTCTAGGAAAATGTTGGAATACAAACCCAAAAGTTCAGTCAGCAACCAATACAAATTATATAAATGTAAAAAATGATGCCGGAGACTTTGGTGATTTTTATTTACATTTAACATGTTTAATGTATGAAATATCATACAAAACTGTTTTTGGGTAAACCCCAACCGGTTTCATTGAAAAATCTATTTTCGATTATTATCTACATATTTATTATGAGTGTCAGCTTTGATAGAAACACGTCTACTGACTATGGCATTGTTTAGTTGCACACCATTACGTGTGAGATTTTGAGCTTAAATTGCCAGGTCGAATATCGGCCGACAATATTTTTGAAAAGCTTCGCCTTATGGGCAGTGCTACGGTGACTAATGAGGGAAGTGCTGTTTCATTGCACAGGTCGCTGTACAACATTTATAAATGACACTATGCTTGCAATCAAACGGGGTCTGGATTACATTACGGGCAAATCGGATGTAACCTTAAACATGCGAGCCGACATTTCTCCAAGGTAGGCTGATAACGCCGTGGACGGATCTTCCTGTACATCGGAAGTTAAGGACATTGTAGACACACACCTGGAAACATGCCAACCAGGAGGCTCAGAAGGGGACGATTCGTGACAAGATTTAAAGGATTTTTTCTGGAATGAGCAGGCAACTGTAGATGACATATCAAATGAACAGGCCAATATCGCTAATACCTCCCTAAGGACAAAATCTAAGGCAAAAGGCAACAACTCTGGCTCTGAACAGTTAAGACCACAAAATGTCAATACTCTTCAAGTCCCAGAAGTCGAAATCATTTATTGAGACAGCTCTTAGGCGAAACAAAAGAAGTTGCTTTCGCAATACAAAGGTCTCAGTTCTCGCTGTGCCAAGCGATGGTGCCAGGTCTGAAAATAATGGACAACATACAATCTAGAAGGGTGCCAACTTAGGTTAAATATTTAGACACATTCAAAATCCTGGAACACGCTATTGTTAAGTCTAACGAATTATGGATGGAAAAGGTAAGCGGGATTTACTCCAAGAGTATCGGTAGTTATGCTCTAACAAACCGTCAGCTACAAAGTTGTTTGGAAGTGAAATGGCGAAGGGCATAACGGAATCAAGGAATCAAAAACAAACTTAATATCTACTGCAATGACCACAACGAAACCTTTTTTTATTCAAGCGGGGATGGGCAAACAACAATTTTAACGTTTCCAACATCGGCACTACCAGGGCGGGACACATTTTTATCCTTCCCGACACAACAGGAACCAAGCGACACATACGACAAATCACTATCGAAGTTTATCCGCAATGCGAAACAAAACAGCTGTATGGCCTCAGTTGACATTAGCGATGCATTTTGCTCAATTAACATCCGCGAACAAGACAGAACATACTCGATTCATATTCGGGGGTATCAAGTATCAATTTGAAGCTTTAGTACAAGAATCTTCATGCAGCCCGAGAGTATGGACACAAATAATGTAGCCAATTTTTTCTTACCTGACAAATTGGTCACACCGTGTGAACTATATCGATGATTCATAGCTTTTGCAAAATCCTTTAACGTATGCCTTCGCAATGTTGAACAAACTGTAAAGTTGATGCACAGGTTTTGTCTAACCAATCGTATGTCTAAGTGGGTATTATTTCCGTTCACAAAACCTGTATATCTTGGGTTTGTTTTATGTTCTGAAACCATGACAGTTAGACGTACTCAAGCAAAATGGACCATATCATATCATTATGGACACGGATGAATAATACCAAACGCATCGCGAATTTGCTAAATTGGTTGAAAAATTAACTGCGGCGGAACCAGAAAAATAAAATGATTATTGTTAATATTGACCGTTGAAAACGGCGAGATTCGGCAAGACGTACGTACAAGCTTTTTCGAAAAGCTGACAACATTTGCCAAGGGATAGGGCAGAAAAATTATGGTCGTATTTTTCCCAGCCTTCTGTTAAAACCTTACACATGCCCGAACGAGTCGGAATCAAAAAGATCGAAGGATTCCGGTTTGGTTCCTCTTTGTGTTTTCTGTGAAAATATTCATGTCTATTTGCACATGCCGACAAAAGTAAATCTCAAAAATGACGTTATTTTTAGACGTGTTCAACGGTTTCCTTCTTAACTTGAGTCTTTTTTCCCACAACTAGTTCATTTTTAAGATAATTAGCATACATTTTCACTTTAAATTCCGCTCACAAAAATGTGTATTGAATACTAACCACAGCGCGGAAGAATACGGAAACTAAAATGTAATGGCGGCCTTATTTGGTGCAATACATACGAACAACATAGGACAGTTTTGGTTTCTCATAAAAGCTCATCTCTTTAAAGCCTTTCAACTGTGTGTAGATATTTAAAGGGAAAGCAAGTGTGTGAAATGATGTTTCAATTTTAACACTAAAGTCCTTGCGGGTTAGGAAACAAAACAGACTCAAGTGTCGAAAACAGGCTTTCACCGATTTGCTCTGTCGAAGTGAAAACAAGTATTTCAGAATAAAATGTGTCAAACAATTGCACGTGGTCAATACTTATACTGGATTTTTAATATCTTTCTAATTACGTAAGTGCTGCATCTAATGGAAATTAAATTAAAAATCGCGTTTTCGAACATGCGTCAAAACAGATGTCTAACTCTAATCAAAGTTACCAACAGCATTTTAAAGCACAAATATAAGCACATTTAGGTTTGAATGACTGTTCCTGACAAGAAATGAAGAGTTGTTTTAAGGATTTTTGGGGATGCATACCCTTATAGTTGTTATGATTTGCTCAATGGCTTATATTAATGTCCATGTGTAATTCATACTTACTGTATGCACTGCACTGCCACTGGAGGCACGGAATTAAAAAAAGTCAAGGTAAGTGATATTTGTAAATGATTGTTTATCTGCAGTAGTAGGCCTTAAGCCGCTTTGCCACGTCTCCATATGAGTAACCGGATAAAAATGCAATAGAATGAATTACGTTGTGGCTATTCTTGACAATTTTAGCAGACGTATAAGTATTGGGATAGTCTCATCTGTAAACAGTGTCTGTATAAAATGGCTCAGTGTGGGGTAGGTCTCTTTTCGGCCCACTTTTGTTTTCGGCCCGGTCTTTTTCGGCCCAGTTATGATTTCGGCCCACTCTTTTCGGCCCACTTTTTATTATATAAATTACATGCATGTATTACATGAATACCAGAGTGTTTATTATTTAAATCTATTATATTTTTTCTAGAAAACAGTTAGATTTGTGCACTTGTAATAATTTACGTAAAATAACGACGTTTAACGACGTGAATTTTTTTTTCCAAAAATGTTTTTAAATAAACAAATTATGCGTGTAATTTAAATTAAATAATAAGTGTAAATTTGATCGATTGTTGTCGCACATAATATGCCAGACAGACAGAACTTTTATTGACGTAAACTAGATCTACATAGTTTTTGTCAAAACATAAAGTATATATACAAAGTTATATAAGTTGATTTTCATGGCATAAACAGTTACATTATAATATAAGAAATAGTATAACATATTTGGGAACATTCATAACTAACTTCTGGTATGGAATAATTTTAACAATATAAATACAGGATAACGGAGGAAAAGCTTTTAATTGTTAACTCCTTACAAACAATAATGTTGCACTAAACTAAACAACTGAAAACATGCATTGGAAGGGAACGTAAATGTTAAATGGTAATACTGGGTGTTATATAGAGCTTTGATTCTTATCATAAATCCCGATTTTGTGGGACGTTTTTACTAATTACAATATACACATGTGTTACGATATTTTCGGTGTCTGTAAATACACGTGTTTTGGAATAAATCTGTAACTTTGGGATCGTCGCAGTTGGAAAATATCCAGATAAGTATTGCCATTCCCCAAATTTAAATACAGTTATATATGTATAGTATTTATTCTTGGTATAGATATCTAAATGAATTATGTATTTAGAAAATTATGTGAGTGAATTGCTTGCTGCTGAATATCCATGCAATGTACAATGAGTAACGTAATCATAGTGAGGCAGTAAGACACATTATTTCTAAGAAATTTATCAATATATGAACTATGAAGTATAATGTATTATTTGTTGAGTACTATAAGGTATACACGACTACCGTATTATAGTAGTGCCATTAACTACATTAAACAATTTTGGTGAGAAACCACAGTTACATTATTTACACTAAATGAAAATGATTTAAATTGCAATTCATCTATATTCATCTATATTTAAGAAAAATAAGTGTTACATTGGTAAAAGGCTAATACGCCCGTCGGCTTTTGGGCTAAGATCAAAGTTTAGTGTATGTCATTCTTTAATCACCAATCAACCGAAGGTGCTGTTATGAAGTACTTGTACACAAGATTACTTGATTGATCGAACGACAATCTCCATGTCACGGCGTAAGTCTGTATACACAACGGTAATTCTAAATGATCACCAATCAACAGCCCCCTGCCTGTCCTAATTAAGTGCATTATTAACAGAGGTAAACCTTTGACTTTGTTTTAAGAAGAAACGACAACAAATACGATTTATTTATTTTTTATGAATGATCAGCATGTAATAAATACAAATGTACAAAAAACAACAACAATGTAGCCTTACTGCATCATAATGGTCAAACATAATAATAATAATAATAATAATAATAATAATAATAATAATAATAATAATAATAATAATAATAATAATAATAATAATAACATAAACCCAAATAAAACAAATAGTTCAGCAAGTGCATTTGGACTTTCGTGTTCTATAATTAACAGCGCGAAGCCTTTAATCAATACAGCAATTAAACATCAGTACCAAATGCCGACAAACACCCCTTTAACGTATGACCATTCTAATGGATTCACATATTTGCAGCTAGAAAAAGATGTTATAAACCTTTTTTTTATTTAAATATATGGCATTTTAAGACGATCCACCAGACAACTTTTCTCAGTTTTTTTATTTTATATTTTATAAACAAGATTGAATTTTTTTATTTTATTCATATTCAAGGAAGGTAATAAGGTGAAAAATTACTTCCCTTTAATTTTATTTAAGCAAATATAGGCAACTTGCATTTTAAAAAGATTTTTCTATGGTTTAAAAGTAAAAGCATAATATATATCATATTTTAACGAAAAATACTTGTTTATTTTTTGGATAAAAAACACAAAAGTGTATCCTGTTTAGTTCATTAGGATGGTCATACCTTAATGTGTAACAATCACTCTTTGACAACTTTAACACTATTACACAAGCTGTCATAGTCCATTATATTAAAAGTGGGCCGACAAATGCCACTTTAGCACCTTTTAATTACCCCCATTTTGGCACTTTTCGGCCCGCTTTTCATATCAAAACTGGGCCAAAAAGGGTCGGCCGAAAACATAACTGAGCCGAAAAGTGACCAAATCCTCAGTGTGCGGTTTTGTCCAGATTTGGCAAAATCAGGTGAAAATAAGATATTTACACGAAGTGTTTTTTTAACCTTTACTAAACTGATTTTACATCCTTATTTAACGAAAATGACAGATCTACATAATTGAATATATTATTTTGTGTTTAATTGGTTAAATCACTATTATTTTCCACTTAATAAAACAATTCCATAGTCAGTATACACAATACCCTTGCCATTGGGCACATATATTAGATAATTTTTTTAAAATGTAAACTTATTTTGGGTTAAGGTTTATACATTTTCCTGTTAAATTAACAATATTATGTAGGCACAGTAAAAAGTTAGGTAAAAAAGGAAGATGCGTTTGACGGATACTAAACATGTTATAGGGCGTCCGCATTAAAATCTTTCGGACACATATCCTGATCCCAACACTGAAACGTGGAATAGTGACCTTATGGTGCAGTTACACTATAGTGTATGATAAAATGTATGAATTGCATATGAGAATTTCGGAAAAACAGCACCGGTGTCACTACGGCGGGTCACGAAAGTAGAACGGCAAAGCCCCGGTCTTTCATGGTAGCAAACGAATATCATTTTTTTGTGAAACTGTTTGGTATATAGCATCATGTAGAGGTCCTCTACCAAAGTTGTTCAAATTATGCCCCTGGGGGCAAAATTGACCCCGCCCCGGGGTTCACAATTTTACATTGAATTATATAAGGAAAAGTTCAAACGACCTCTTCTCTTGAACAGCTATTGGAAATTAGACTAAACTCAACAGGAATGGTCCCTGGGTGGACCCTTGGAAATTGAAAATTGGAAGTGGAAATTGTTCAAATGGTTCTGATTGGTTTCATAAGTAGGTCACAAGGTCAAAAAATAGGTTTTTAAAATGCAATTTTCAAAAATCTTCTTTTCTGAAACTACAAGGCCCAAAACTTCCATATTTGGTATATAGCATCATCTAGAGGTCCTCTACCAAAGTTGTTCAAATTATGCCCCTGGGGTTTAAAATTGAACTTGGCCCGGGGGTCACAATGTTACATTAAATTATATAAGGAAAACTTCAAACGGCTTCTTATCTTTAACCGCTAATGAGAATTTAACCTAACTCAGCAGGAATGATCCCTGGGTGATCCCATTACCAAAATTATTTAAATGGTTATGATTGGTTGCATAAGTAGGTCATGGGGTTAAAATTAGGTTTTCAAAATGCAATTTTCACAAATCTTCTCGTCTAAAACTACAAAGGCCAGAGCTTTCATATTTGCTGTATAACATCATCTAGAGTTCCTCTTCCAATATTTGTTGGACATTAATGGTCCTCTGTAAATGGCTCCACTGTGACCTTTGACCTTTTCCTCAGGTGAGTGACCCAGGGCCCTTTGGGTTCTCTTGTTGTAATTTAGATCTTTTATTCCATTGATCTCCTACAATTTTTATGCTCCCCGGAATAATTTTGGGGAGGATATAGTCGCAGCCTTGTCCGTCCACCCGTTCGTCCATACGTCCCATTCGTGTCCGGCCCATTCGTGTCCCGCCAGTTCGTGTCCGGCACATTACTTCGTTTTTTGAAGTCGGATTTCGACACCATTTTACAGAAATGACCACCATGTTAAGACGACGTGTCGCACGCAAAATTTGGGCCCTTCATTGAAGGTCAAGGTCACTGCGCGACCTTGAAGCAAAATACTGTCTAGCGCAAAAATTTGTAATTCGAAGTTATCTTTTGAAAATATTTCACAGAAATGATTACCACGACATGTCACATGCAAATTTGGGTCACCACCTTGAAGGTCAAGGTCACAGCATGGCCGTGCAGCAAAATCGTGTCCGGCCAATAAGTTGGCTATTTGAAGTCGGATTTTGAATATATTTCACGGAAATGATCACCATGTTGAGGCGTCGTGTCGCGCATAATATTTGGGTCGCTACCTTGAAGAACAAAGTCACAGCATGACCTTGTAGTAAAATTGTGTCCGGCCCATAACTTTGTTCTTTGAAATCAAATTTCAAAACAATTTCACAGAAATGATAACCATATTGAGACAACCTGTGGCGTGCAACTTTTGTGCTGCTACTTGAAAGTCAAGGTCACAGCACGACCTTTCAGCGAAATCGTGTCCGGCCTATAACTTTGTTATTTGAAGTCATATTTCGAAACAATTTCACAAAAATGATCACCATATTGAGACGACATGTCGTTTGCAAAATTTGGGCTGCTACCTTGAAGGTCAATGTCACAGCATGACCTTTCAGCAAAATTGTGTCCAGCCCATAACTTATTATTTGAAGTCAAATTTTACCATTATTTTACATAATTTATCACCATATTGACAGGACGTGTCGAGTGCAACATTTAGGCTGCTTTCTTGAAGAACAAGGTGACAGCATGACCTTTCAGCATAATAGTGTCCGGCCCATAACTATCTATTTGAAGTCCTTTTTAAAAACTTTTTCACACGAATGATCACCATGTTTAGACGACATGTAGTCCACAACATTTGGGTGCTTCCTTGAAGGTCAAGGTCACAGCATGACCTTTCAGCAATATAATTTCCATCCCATAACTTTGTGATTTGAAGTGGAATTTTACAACTATTTAATAGGAATGATCACCATATTGAGACAACATGCCGTGTGATTCCTTGAAGGCCAAGATCACCACATGACCTTGCAGAAAAATCGTGTCAGGCTAAAGACTTTGAAGTCAGATTTCACAACTACTTTTGACAAACTACTTCTCTGTGTCCAATACCTTTTCGAGGAGCATTACCCAGTTTCGACCGGCTCTTGTTTTCTTTTAAACTTGACTTATGTATTTTACAGTATTGCCCTTTTTAATCTTGCTTATTATATCCCAGTGCCTGATGTTAAATTTGTTGAGAATACCACTTTTTCAACACTACCTTTTTAGAATTTTATAAGTTCTAAGCACTTTATGATTGTCCTATATTGACAATATCTGGTCAACTGACACACTTTTAGATAAACAAACTTCAAAATTGTTACATGCCTGCTCATGTAGACTCACCAGTCACCGGGCAATATGTGGGTATTTTATCCATAAACAGTTAAAGGCATTACTCATGGGGGTGTGCTTTATCTATATTAAATTAGGAATCCTATCATTATGCACTGAGCCTTGACATGGCACATTGATAATTAGTATTTCATGGGACTTCTGTCTGTACTGGAAGGCCATTTGATGGATAGATTATGTTTACAGATATTGATTATGAATACACACTCACCTTTCTACTACAATTAATATAACTGTTAATGGTTCATTTATTCTTACACATGTTAGGGGAAGTGATCAGTACAGCAGGGCCTTTTCACATGAATTGCTGCGACAGTTATAATGTCATGGCAAAGTTCAACTAGAGTTCACCATTGAGTAATGTCTTTAAACTATGGGAGATACAAACTTAAACTTGCTAAAACTGCAAATGTTAATGATGTACAAAATGTACATATAAAAATGGAGAGGGCAAGCCAAAAAAAAACTGGAGGATTTTAATTAAGCATTTGAGGCATATACAAACCATAGTTTCACTGCCATTAGGGGGGGCAGGTGCGCCCCCAACCTTGGATCCGCTAATGAGCATTTTGTTTAATACATTTCTCATACACTTGGAGAGGTTTCAGATGCAAATGCATAAATAGCGAAATGAGTCCATATCAATCTGTATTTCTACCAGACAGATTTATTTACACTACATGTAGATCACAGATCTAGATATTATCTAGTTATAACTGCACATAAACTACGGTAATAAGGGTTTAAGTGTTGCATCCCACACTAGCGGTTACATTTATAATAATCTTAAATGAAAATATGTCCAAAACCAAAAGCTCTCTGGGGATTTGACAGGAAACAGACATACTGTTTTAGGCAGGATTAAAATAATA
>Ga0224511_10004767_pt1 | contig 10391 bp, 10 predicted proteins | sample SF_May12_sed_USG_2_FD_169988 | JGI IMG/M metagenome (GOLD analysis project Ga0224511, IMG submission 169988) | Sediment microbial communities from San Francisco Bay, California, United States - SF_May12_sed_USGS_8_1 | ecosystem: Environmental > Aquatic > Marine > Sediment | place: USA... | reverse complement strand
GCGGTTGCGGGGGAATTTCACATAAGCTGGATCTTTCGACGAAAAACTGCTGCACCAATTCATACCTGACAAACCGGTGGTTACATGTACATGTATATATTTGCTCATTACCACCATACCATACCACCATACCATTACCACCATATGCGGGTCACTCCCCCCACACAGGGACTATATCACATGTGTACTTCATGCATATCATAACATCTAATTCTATGACTGAATGCGACTATTACAAAATAGTATTGTTGTCATTATACCATTACCATCTGTTGTATTAGGGAGCAATTAGGGAGCAAATGAAACCCAATCCCCAGAATAATGTGACATTATACCTTTATTGAGGCCTTCAAGTAGTATACAGGCTTTACAGAGAGTATTACTGGAAATATAGCCACACCTCTCGCAGTGTCGCTGAGTAGGCATCTTAACCTCCTCCTTAATGCTCATCACCTACAAAAATAAATTATCTTGTACTTGATTTACCTCACTCTCTCCACCATATTTCAGATGCCATTCGACATAAACGCAAAAGGTGAATTCGTGGGTGATGGGTGGACCATTTGGTACAACAGCCTTTCCCTTCATAAAATCACCAACATAGGATAAAATCATTCTATCCTATGAACCGAAATTCGGCGCCCAGCTATTGTGTGCCTAAATGAAGATTGAGTCTAATGGATGCATTCAGTGGTGATGCTGTTGGAGCACTGTATTATCACAAGACCGGGCGCGTCGATTAGCGGCCCATTTTGATGATTCATCATATGTAACCGACTAAGCCTCCCTCGGCAACATACCAAACTGCGATAAAATTCAAACAATGAGGCTCATTCATGCGTAAGAATGTGCATTAGCAACGAACGCATCCCTATCATGGGAAATCTGTTCATGCAGAATGAGGAACTTCTCGCGTATGGCAAAGCTGCCAGGTTAGATACTTGTTTTTCACATGCAGGTCAGTATCAACGCTCCAGGTTGGGGGTCAGTCAACCGAAATCAGTTTGCACAACTCGGCTACTCTTATCGAAAAAGGAGAGGTGGATCTTTAACAACCTTGGAAGGATTTCTGACCCATATCCACTGGTTGGGACCTCCATTATTTTTTATCGCGGTGTTCCGAAGCCACGCTAGCAATTTGGAGTGAGGGGCTTGCTAAAGGCCCGTACCAGAAAAACACCCTGCCGGCAGTAGGACTCGAATCTCTGATCTATAGATTGCGAGTCCGAGCTACTGAGCTATCCTGGCCCCTAAAATGAGGAATTGACAGAATAGTTGGTTCTCTTTCCAACCCGGAACTGAAATGTATCCGGAGTCACCTGTGACCAACAGACAACGTGACAGGCTTGTCTATAATCTATATAATGTCTGATGCACATAATTATTTCATTGCTAAACCTACTTCAAGAGAGAAACGCAGTGGCTAGTTTTCAATGAATCTGAACTTTTAGTCAAAGTGTAGCCAGAAATATGTCAGTCAAATCTTTGCTACAGCCAAAGATTGGCCATGGGACAAATTATTTGAGTATTGAAGGCAATGGTACACGGACTACTTGCATGGAGTTGTCATACCCTAGACAAATATCTCAAAGGTGGTACAACTCCAAATAACATCCGACTTTACCCATCCAAATAGCGTAACAAAGAATCCCAGTGTCGACATTTAGATTTAAGGAATAAGATTTTAAACTTACCTCCCCACTGTGTATGATATCTAGAATAGCAGTTGGCTGGATAGCTTCTAAATCTTTGATATAGGCTCTAGCATAGCCTCGATAAGCATTAGGAGAATATATGCACTCCGTTGAGAAATAATCCAAGCCCTATGTAAAGTAAACGTTGATGATGAGCTTGAAATGCAAATTTAGAGAAATGCTTATGAAATTTGTGACTTTCTAATATAATGAAATATATTACAACAGCTGTGCGCTACAAAAAGCACTCAAAACAAAGAAGAAAATTCAAGTTTCATGGTCCCTGTCTGGGTAATGATAATTTGCTGGTCATATCTCGGACTTTTAGTCACAACTCGAACTGATAAACTGTGGTTAGTGCCACCAAATTACCTTTTATGTTGCTGGGTGTGTTTATATCATTATGTAACACGCTTAAATTCATTGTTTTCCTTTTCAGATGAGAAGAAAATCTCACAAATTTAAAAAAGTTTAGCCAGGAAATGGAATACACTAAGCAAAATGTTCCAATGTATCACATTTTAATGTATCGATTTTGTGTTGTCAGCGGAAATGGGCTACAAATATGAACATGCAAGCAGCCAGCTTCATATGCAAATTGAGAGTCTCCATAAATGGGAGCAGGAGCAGTCGCTTGTCGTAAACTAACTTAGTTCGAAAACAAGATGACAGAGTGACCAATTGGTCAATGCCATAGACTCGCAATACTGCATGTTTTTATATTATTACTAGATTCCATACTGTATTATATGTCTCTGGTCCATTTGTCACTACTGCATTGTACACAGTCTACCGTCCATACCTTGAAGTATGCGTACATGACTATTTCTTTTTCATACGTATATTTTAGGGGTTTGCAGCGTGGTATACCATCATCATCACTGCTGGTGATGATGGCTGTGCAGCGACGAAGACGGGCTATATCTCCTCTTAGTATATTCATTATCACGGTCTCCGCAATGTCATCGGCATTGTGCCCTACAAAATTTGTCGACGTACAGAGAGCCCCAAGCGGCCGTGGTTTAGTGGTTAGAATACACAATTTGCATCAAGCGAGTTGTGGACTTGAATCTCCGAAATCAATGGTGCCGAGAGGAAGGGCATCCAACCCTAATTCGCTGCTGAGCTCCAACAAATTCTCTCTATCAACCAGGGAGCAAACTCCACAATCCAATATGAAGAATAATAATGCGGAGTATAAAAGGCAAAGGAGTATAAGCAGAAGCAGATGTACAGACTCTGTCTGATTGTGGACATTTAGTCAATGCATTGTCAGTGACCTTCTCACTAAGGGCTCTGGAAAATGACACACGTAAGCCAAATCAAAGGTCAGAGATGTTGACTTAAGGTGTTAACTAAATCCGACAAAATGTAAAAAAAACTTACCAGTAGTGATCTTATCAGCCTTGATAACTGCCGCTCCTCTATCTAGTGCCTGCCGTCGGAAAACCCCACAAAATGTACAGTTATTTTTTAGCCCGATTTGTCTCACTATGTCATCCATGGACCAGTTATACAGGTCCTTGTAGGAGACAATTTTCAGTGGAAGGGCGTACTGTTCCTGCAAAAGAAGACAGAGAAGCCATTGGTATAGAGAAGGTAGTTCAGCGTGATTGAAGTAAGGAGATGCAACTTTACATGTCCAGTCACAGTCAAGTTGCAATGCCATCGTGATGTTTTACCTGTAGCTCTAAATATTAAAACTACCCACACTACACACAAATAAATTTTCCATCTTCATTTTGGCACGTGACAGTAATAAAGTGACAAATTCGCAAAAATTGACTAGCTAGCGAGAATCGAACCAATCACTTAGGGATCTATACCAAACCTATCCAATAAGTAACCCATCGCCTAACTCCTCTGCGTGTTATAACATTTCGATCAAAGAGTGAAGGGAAATCTCACTTGATTTCGCTTGACTGTTTCCAAACTATCATCTCTATAGCCTGTGATTCCTTCATCTATTGATAGCAAGAACAGGTTCAGGCCATAGTCATACCGTTCATTTAAGAGTTTTAGCACATATGCCAGCACAGTGCTGTCTTTTCCACCTGAAAATATAAAAGAGGTACTGCTGACAGTCAGACAAGCAAAATCCGGTCCATTAGTTTGCCTGTATGCTGATAGGCGACACTGACAGTGAATCAATGTAGGATACTCGGGGGATAACGAACTAAAGTTCTGGGCCATCTCTTGAATTGAAACGCGCTTTAATATAGTTGGGATTTGCAGATTGAACAATTTCACAGAGTTTAAATTTCGGAGCCACCCTCTTACTGCTGTAGCCTGTAGGGGCAAGGCCAAGGTAAGGGGTTCTTACCTGATGCGCCTATGGCAATTGCTTCACCTCTCCGGAAGAGTTTACCATCTACAATCGTTCTATGTATTTCCTCCTCAAACATGTAGAAGAAGCACTCCTTGCACAATTTCCCACCAGTCTTTGGACGCTTGAGAATAGCGTTTTGGGAGCATAGGTCACACTTGATAGGCATGTCTAACGTAGCAAATCAGTTCGTTGACGGGAATGACCAAAGTTGGGGTAGAAACCATTCACTTCAAGTTCAACCACTCTCACTGAGTGAGTCACTCACTCAGTCAGTCAGTACTCACTCGGTCAGTACCGGGTATTCACTCAGTCAGACAGTCACTCTCACTCACGTCACACGGTCACTGAGTGACTGACTCGTCACTGGAGTGACTCACTGAGTGTGAGTCACCTCACTGCTTAGTCAGTGAAATTCAAACCCGAATCGCTTTTAACGACTCACAGTGACTGGATCTGAACTGCTAACACGGATACAAGAACTGTTTCCGCAATCAAATTTGACTAAAAAAGGGAGAACAGCTTCTGACTCTGAGTTAGTAAAGTAAGGTGATGGAAGTTCGCTATCAAACGAAAACACAGGTTGACGGGAAGTTGTGCAATAGAAGCCCAATCGGGCCTCTAACGGTCCATGCTTATCTCGTTAATTCTCGAAGACTGACTTCTATTTCATAAGATCGCAGGTAAAGCCGATAAAATTCAGAAGAAGTAGAACGGTCTATTTAAATTGTTTACGGAGCGCTACGTCCGTTTCCCTGCCAGCAGACGCTCCCAACAGTTTCGGACCCGGGTGGAGTAGTCGTTGTTGGACGTATTAGAACCAGTCCTTGACTCTCACTCTTAGTGAAGAAGCCGAAGGGGATTTACTGTATTGCTTAATGAAAGGTTTATCAAATAGACGACAATGAGTACAAAAAATTCACCTACACCCACTAAGAAGAAACCACGAGTCGAGACCCAAGGATTTTCTCCAAGTCCAAGACCAATAGGAGTTGGACTTGGAGTTGGTGTAGCTGGTCGAGTTGGTTCTACTCAACTTTGTCACACCCATTGTTCTCCGCATGCGGACCATCAGCAGCATACCCAGAGTTTCCCCACCGGAGGCGTCCAGATTCAATCAACAGGTGACTTAGAAAAGTTATCTATGAAATCGAGAAGTTCTTCCCATTCCCAGCCAATGACAACCTCAACCAGAAGGATCGAGCATCAGGTTGGACATCAAAAGCATCTATCTGATATTGCTCACCGTCGTTCTCTGGAGCTTGAAATAAATAACAACGACCTTTTGAAAGGCGCTCATTGTCATAAAGGACCAAGAAATATGGATTTGGACAGAGGTGAAGGAGTCCTCACAAGGTCAGCTTTTCAGCGAGAACAGTTGCAGGTAAGCATCACATTCAGAGTCATGTACATACAGTGATTACACACAGATGTACTACTCAATCTTGGGAGTAAATTTCCAGTCCTATAGTATATAGTAATATACATGTGTACCTATGTATGTGGCAGTATGCGCAGTTTTAAAAGTAAGTAGACTCGTATGGACTGTAGTTTTGCCTGGTCCCTGAACTGAAGCTTGGGTTTTCCGCCTCCGTACCTGAAACTTTTTTCATCTCAAGTTTTATTTGTCATCTGTCTTTAGTGATTGGTTGAGGGTTCAGGCAAAAGAGTGCAATCAGCTTTAAGGCAGCTCAAGAAACAACTTTTTGTTTCAGCACGCCCAGTTGGAAACGCAGCGACAGAGATCTCGCAGCCAAACCAGCACCCAGCCAACCCAGATTCCTGTTGCAAGGAAGTCATCAGACCATTATAGAGTGGTGCTGTCCAAACGTGGACTACTTGTCAAGGATACATTAGGCGCTGGCAGTTATTCCAAAGTCAAGTTGGCGCAGTCTGTTAAACCATCAGGGGACTTCAACAGATATCCTAGTCAAGTGGCTGTAAAAATCATAGATCGAGCTAAAGCACCTAAAGACTTTCAGGAGAAATTCCTGCCCCGGGAGCTTGAGATTTGGCCTAAGCTGAGCCATCCTAACATTGTGAAAATGATAGATTATTTTCCGGAGTCACAGTGTGTCTATATGATTCTGGAATTTTGTGAAGGCGGCGATGCCCTGCGCTTCATACAGAATAGTGGAGCTGTGTCAGATGTGACCACCGGCAGGATTTGGGTTAGACAGGTAAATCCTGAGCTAAAGGAGCTATATGAATGCATTTCCTTGCTGTTGTCTCTACACCTTGGTGAGTTTCACACTGCAGCGGTGCGAAGATCATTCAGTCATTGTTGGCTGCACATTCTAGGTGGCTGATGCAGTGCGGTATCTTCATGATATACAAATCACGCACCGGGACCTAAAGTTGGAAAATATGCTCATAGATAGAAACAACAACATCAAACTCTGCGACTTTGGCTTCGTCAAAGCCAACTGCAAGTCCAATCTAAGCAGAACCTTTTGCGGCTCTAAATCCTATGCTGCGCCGGAGATTCTCAAGGTAAAAGCACTGATATTGCCATTTTTGAACTACGTGTAATTCTGCTAGTAGTCTGTGGTGATACCGATGCAGTGGTTCAAATTATAGAGAGATGTAGGGGGATGTAATCCCAAAGTATTTTGGACAGGAAAATTAATGCTGAGTGTTTGATCCATTTTCACACTCTTTTGCGAACAATTACCCCTAAACTCAATTAGCAAAACATGACTCTAAAACTAACTGGTAAATCCCCGGCTGACTGGTGAGCTACATGTGATTTACCTGATCGCGCTGCGGCCGACCCGTAATGGCTATCTAACATATAACAGTCTCTCCCCTAGAATTTCACACTACGATACCCCAAATCAGTAGTATAGTGAGCGTCTGCGGGTTGCATTTTTCGGCTGTGCATACATGTATACATAATTCATGACAGAATTTTGGAATCAGGCAATGAAGATTTTGTTGGTTACAGGGGGAGCCGTATGAGCCTAAGAAAGCGGATGTGTGGGCAATAGGAGTGATATCATTTATTCTGGTGACTGGTCGGATGCCATTTGATGAATCGAAAGGGAACACCAGCCTCCTAGATGAGCATACTCGGCTCGAGTTGCAGTGGCCCACGGTGAGTGTTAAAAACAAGCCATGGTCAATTTAATTCTATTGCTGGGATTGCTCAGTCATTTTTCAACTAAATTTCATGACAAATATGCGGCCGATGACAAGCATTTGGTGTCATTGATTGATCAAAACATATTGATGTTCAATTTCTTTTGTTTTGTCCTGCGATTTATTAGCTCTACACGTTCACAGTACTTCTGTTTATTAATCAGGCTGATACCAATGGTAATTGGATACACATTAATCATCCAAGAGGTTCCCTTGAAAAGTTGCCGAGCTGACTGCCATTCATTGCAGCTCCGTGCGCGGAGTTTAATTTCAGCCACCGAAAGAGCATCATTGTCACAGCCACACATAAGCCTAGTGTAGGTGTCGCGCACTTTCTTTCTTCCTCATCTTTAGGTCAGCTTAATCATTCAGTTGTACACTTTTGATTAATAGAGTTCCTACATGCGCAATATTCCCTGGCCCCTGGCCCTATTTAATATGGTTGATTTTACAGGGCAAGAAAGGCGTGAGCTCACAGTGCAAGGCTTTGACGGTGTATTGTCTCACATTCTTATGGTCGGACCGCCCCGATATTCACGAGGTTTTAGCTCATCCATGGTTCAATAACTGGAACCCAGTAAACACACTCAAATGACTAGGCCGGGTACTGAGGAAAGCAGCCTGCTCTTCAGACAAGACCCAAGTGCTATAAACAGTCAAATGTCTCTGATGTATATCCTATACATACGTACATCTACTTGAGTGGATAATCTCGGGGTAACTAAACAGAAACCATGAAATGCCTTACACCAATGTTATTTATGTTCTAAACTGCTAAACAATCACCAAAAATGATATTAATTTGGCTTATTTTATTCTATTACAAAACTTATTATTTATAGATATAAGTAATTATAAAAGCAGTGTAAATCCAAAATGGACTGAGCAATAAATCCTCACATTTCATATGACTAGTAGTTGCTGTTGTGAGGAATACCCTTTCAACAGGGTGTTCATTTTTTGCTGTCGAACCACCAGATACATCTATTAGAAATTAGTTAATGTTGCTACAAATGTTGCTGTAAGTAACTTAGCACCATAGTCTCAAAGTGTTGGTTCGCCTCTGCGTTTCTGATCCCATGCCGTTCGTTCGGATAGAGCTGGAAATGGAAAAGTTCTCGGTCATCCTAAAATGAGCTTTGTGAATGTCTAACTGAGAAATCAAGGTATATGCAGGGATTACTGTGCATCAGGAGTTCATGCGATTTTGAAAATTGTGACTGCTTCAACCACTTCAACCAACCGAGCCAAAACTCCGAAGAGGACTTTTTCACGCTATCCTTTAGAGAATTTGGTACTCTTTACCACAAGCTGAGTATGCCTGTTGTCATATCACAAGGAAGCAGGAGTCCAAACATCTCCAGTTCATAGTGTCCGTAAACTTTCACACACTATTTTATGTAATAGGTCTTAGCGGGTAATTGGATGCTTTGACGGAAGCGATCACAAATTGACTCACCTGTATCTGATATGGTTTACATGCATGTACGAGGGCATTTACCAGAACACTGCTGTGTGAGAAGTGAACATTCTCATCAATCATACCATGCACTATCAGCAGACGATTTTCCCTATAGACAAGAGTGGCAGTGTGTGATCAGTATGTCATTACTTAATGAGGGATGATAGGAAGGGTTGAGCAGTAATTTCACCATGGCCGAACACAAGTGATGACTATCACAACACAATCGTTTTACCAACATATCAAGATAAACCTTGGATAAATCAGATTTGACACAAATGGCTCATCCAAGTGCGTGCGAGCGATTCACTACAACATATGGGTTGAAAGGTGAAAAGTGCTCTCCTCAGAGCTAGGCAAGGTAAAGGCGGTGAGGAAGAAAAGTGGCATCCCACCTCCGTTTCACCATTGCCATAACGAGATTCCCTAATTCCCCTCATGACCACCGGCTAAGGTAAAACCTTTACATTCCAACACTGGAATGGTGAATAGCCGGGTTCATGGTGATGTGCATAGGCTGTCTAACTTACTCGTCTGGGAAATCATTAACACAGTTAAGTACTGATCCAGACTTGTAGCCCATTGGGTTTTCTGCTGGGGTAGACATGTATCTTTCCGTATAGCCAGTGTCATAAGCCTCCCACGTTGTCACTGGGGCTGCTGATATGGATAGCTGTAAAAAAGTCGGTGTTCAAGCACTGTCGGACTACCCGATTTCCAAACCCAATACGGATAATCAATATTCAGGCTGGGAAGTTGTCTTTCCACTTTGAGTCAAGAATGAACAAGCATTATGATTTGAGGCTGATGGGAGAATCAACTAGGCTAGCAAGACCATTAGTATAGGGCCTTCTTGCTAAGCCAGTTAAAAACACCCGTTCCAAGTTAGGCTGGTTTCCAGAACTTGAGGAATATAACCGTCAGCTTGCTGGAACCTGATGGACAGGCAGCGAGACCCATTGACTGGATCAACAAAACCCTAATATGGTACCCAACAGGAAAAAAAAACAAGAGAAAAGCTATAAAAAAAACTGGATGAAACGAAGAAAGTGGTATTAAACATACAAACATGACCCAAACTTGGAGAGTTTTGCCTAGGAAAGAGAAAGAACCAGAGGTGTCTGATGATCAAGGAATAGAACTAGTTATACTGCAATAAAGATGTTTAACCCAGCAATATGAGAAGCTGAAACTTCAGCTGTTACCTTGAAAATGTCAGGACGTTGAGCTAGTCCCATGAGTGATAGGTATCCACCATAGCTCCATCCATGTATAGCCACTCGGGACATATCTATATAGTCTGTGTTGCGTGCTAACCACTGCAACCCCTCAACCTGATCTGCAATTTCTACTGTACCCATTCGCCCTGTAGTGAAATGAACACTTTGATGAAATGATATAAGGTCATTATATTTTGATTCTACTAGGGCTCTAGGCCATGCTATTTAGCGGACCTCTAAGCCTGAGGCTTTTTGGAGAAGTATGAGGTAGGAATCATCCAAGGAGCCCATTCTCACGTTGGGCGCTCAACATGGCTAAAAGTTGAACCCAGGATCTTTTGATCTGGGGCCAAGCGTTCTAGCCATTGAGCTATTGGCTATCCCATGGGTAGTACCACCAAGCCAACTTGCTTCCAGGGCAGTGTGCCCACCCCCCCCCCATAGACGGAAATTATGCCATGGGTGGGTCTCCTCTATTTAACTTGGCGATCCGAAATCCAACGAGGGTGAACAAAATTTGTGCCCCGCCCAAATTTCTGTCCCAGGAT
>Ga0224511_10004766_pt1 | contig 10392 bp, 7 predicted proteins | sample SF_May12_sed_USG_2_FD_169988 | JGI IMG/M metagenome (GOLD analysis project Ga0224511, IMG submission 169988) | Sediment microbial communities from San Francisco Bay, California, United States - SF_May12_sed_USGS_8_1 | ecosystem: Environmental > Aquatic > Marine > Sediment | place: USA... | reverse complement strand
GCGTAAATAGTGTTATTTCATACCTCTTTCCTGATGTCCTGGCTTCTCTGCTTGTCTGAACTGAGCGCAATAATCTTCACAGCAACTGCCGTGTTTGATTCCTCGTTGACAGCTAGTTTGACCCTAAGAGAATATCATTCATATAGACAGTGAACAACCACAATGCAACACTCAATTTACGCGCGATCTCATAGGATAAGCAGCAGTGGTAGACTAGCACAAATCACAGTTTATACTTACTCGCCATAGGCTCCTTCTCCAAGGACCTGAACGAAGTTCCAGCCCTCAATAAATGCATTATCCATGCCAGAATCCTGAATACCTAAAATTTTATTGGATACCATCTTACATGTGATACACTGCTTGGGGTTCATTTCCTCACCGCTAGGTGCCATTACTTCTACTTTTAGTGTTTATTCCTAACGAGCACTCACAGTCACACAGTGTGACTCACAGGCAACGGTTGACTGACTCAGTCAGTCACTAGTCAGTCAATGAATCAGTCAATAAGTGAGTCAGTGCGGCGGTCACTCAAGGACTGAAGAGAACAGTTAACTCTTATGTTGAACTTCATTAACTTAATGATTAACTTAATGAGTTGGTCTTGGTGTTGCCTGTTGTTGGTCTTGGTGAGACTGGGTGGGGATTGTGAATCATTGATTGTTACTGTAAGTCTGCGAGTAGCCGGGATGTGTGACCTGAGGTGAATGGCAGTGAGTGAGTGATGTCAGTGATTGAGACGGAGAGTGACAGATAGTGATACTGAGTGAGTCAGTCACTCAGTCAGTGACTCAGACTGAGTGTGACTGTGACGTGTGAGTGACCGGTGACGTGACTCACTGACTGAGACAGTGACTGTGAGTGAGTAGTGAGTGACCGGCGCGACTGCGACTCCAACAGTCAGCCCCAAGTCAAATGGAACTTGCCTCGTTGCTGCACGATTTCTCCAGTAGATCGATGAATTAAGTTGCGATTCACTCTGATTTTCTATTTTAAATGTAGAACTAGAAAATTCCCCAATGGAGCTAATGGAGAAGTGGAATTGCGCGCTTTATGATGAGCCTCGTGCGCATTAACCAATGGGGTGGCATTTGTGGAAAGCTAGCCTTGTTTAGCCAATCCGGTGATTGCCTGTGAAGCGCTGCTACGAGATCACAACTCCAAAAGGAGTATGGTTGGTTCTAGCCTGGCTCCTCGGTATATGGAGCGGCAGTGGTTACCTGTATAGATTATTATAGCCATACAGAGAAAGCTAACTCTAAGATTAGAGTCCGAGGTTTACAGTAGGGATGGGGTTAGAGATACTAAGGTATTTAAAGGGAATAACAACTTGGTGTGGTTTTTTTTTATAATAGATCCGAGGCATTCTCTATAGTCTTCTCCACAGACTTACAAATCCATCATATCATTTTATAATCAGAATAGGTCCAGGGTCTGGATAAAAAACCACACTCAAATCACCCCTCTTCTTCATTTTGCGCAGGCATTTCACACTTCTAGCACGTTGGTCTCTGGAATACTGACTAGTCACCTTTAATAGGGCCACTATGGATACTAAATTTTTGAGTTTATGACCAATGATTGGGACTGAAATTAATCGTGTTTTTAATTGGATAGCCGTTCATCGATAGTGTGTCGAAAGAGCTGAGATATGAACCTCATCGGACGAGATGGTGAACAAAGCCCCAGACATAAATCTTGTAATTGAAATAAATTCGCATACGCATGTCGTATCGCGATTAGATGTATAGTTTGTATAGCTAGGGGTAAATCGGTACTGGAGACGATTTCTATACAGAAATTACCTTATTATTCTAAGGAGTTTTATCCTGTAAAACAAACCTGTGTTAAGAAGATTGATGCATGAATGCAGTGGGCCTAGCTCACTGTGCAGTCTGCCTTGAGGTGCTGACTGGTTTTGATACCATAGTTTGCACCGAGTGCTCATTCGGACCGGTGCGAACCATGGAAAGCCAGCGATTAAGGTGTTGGCCATTCTCAACACTAAAATTGAAAGATCACTCTACTCCTCACCAAATTTATATCTAGCCCATATAGGCCTAATGATATTATTAATTTATAATATTATTAATTTAATATATACATTCATGGCACAAGCTTTAGTATGCTTGAGAGTAGGTGCCATAGCATGAAGTGAAATCTTCTGCATGTGAAGACAAATCCTCACTAATTTATCCTTAATAGTTTCCATGTATTTCATACTGGTTTGTGGTTCAATTTATTTAGATCAAACATATGCTTTCTGATAAAGTGATGCTCGCAACAAGAAAAAATTAACCAATAAGAAAAGATTTCATATGAACGCTAGTATGTGCAATGAATTTAACACTTGCATTGCCGTAAAATTTGATTGAGTGTCTAGACTATTTTTGTTCCTCTGTTAATTATCCCTTAGGGTTAGTGCATATCTAAAACCAAACTGCTCCTGGTAGCAAATCCACTTTGATAAAAGTGCAGCTCACTGGAGAGAGGCTTATTTATTGCAGTTCACATTCCTATTCTGCTTATACATAAAAAAACCTGTGCCGTGCTTTACAGTCATAAAAAGGAGCTGGGTAATATACAGCTTTCACCAAACAGTAATAATTGCGACCTCTGCAGAACTTTTGCTTTTACCTCCATCTTGAGATAATTTATGGGTTGGTTACAATTTAATTTTGGGGGTCCAACATCCCTATTTAGTAAACATTAGATTCCCATCTATGAATTATGATACTGGTTTTAGAATGCGCTGCATGCACCGTTGATCTCCGTAATGCTACTATATACTCATATATACCTGTATATTTGTTGGTAGATAGTTATCTTTGAAGTTTGTAATTGACATCTGCACAGCTGCAGAATAGCCAAACAGGTCATGCAGACCTATTACCAGAAAAGCTGTGTTATTTTATGCCTCATCGCTACATATCCACATTTCAGGCTTTTTCTACTATTACTAGGAATTCGATCAAACCTAAAAATATGCAAGCCACGCCTAGGTGAAAATAAAAATCTCTGTGACAAGTTGAGATATTTCATGGGTTAGTAAGTATCCCTGTAGATTGAGTGTAACCGCACACTTTGGTGTAATGCTCTTCTCTGTTTCCACTGCTTGTAGCTGCAGCAATATTCACGCCTTCTCCAAATCGTATAAATGTGTTGAAATTCACTTTTCAGTTGGTGAGCTGGTGAAAAGTCATGTATTAATTCTTATTGTTTGGGTTCATTATATCATATCCTATAAATTATCTAGGAAAAGTTTTAAATAAACTACCATCGTTTGATCCGATCAGTAGTGGAGCAATCGAGATGACCAAGATCATCACTTCTAAAAAGGATACATAGGTGGTAGTTGACTAGTTGCTAAGTTATATTGTTTTAATCGGGATTCCGTTCCTGAGACTAGCAGTGTTTTCTCTTCGGCCCATAGAGGATAACTCTATGCTTCTGCCCCACTCCCGCCATACGTCGAAAAACCGAGTCACACGGCTAGCTGCGAAGGTACTCAAAGTAGGGGCTTTACTAACGGCGGGATAAACAAGATCACATGTTTCTATGAGCTGAAGTTCGTCTGGCATGATATTTCCTGTCTGCCTGGGTTGAGAACTGTGATGCACCAAAGAACTGCTCAATGGCGTCCATTCGTTTGTCTAACGTAGTTTCTTTCAGCTCGCAGGTTTGTTCTTGGCCTGTAGGTGTCTCCCGATAAGCACAAAGAACTTTTGTTCTCATAATTGATATTGATAATACTCATAGTCATACACATGACTCATACTCATAGTCATACTCATACTCATACTCATACTCATACTCATACTCATACTCATACTCATAGTATGACTCATGAGTCATACTCATAGTCATAGTCATAGTGATAGTCATACTCATAGTAATACTAATAATACTAATACTAATAGTCATATTAATAGTGATAGTCATACTCATTGAGTCATAGTCATACTGATACTCAGTCATACTCGTAGATCATAGAATAGATGATAGTCATACTCATACTAGAGAGCATAGTCATACAATGAATAATGATAGTTGATACATACTCACTCACTGAATACTGATGGTGAGGGTGAGTGTGACTGATCTGATAGTGATAGTATGATAGTGATACTGATAGTGATACTCATACTGATAGTGAATCACTATTACTTATTTATTTACTATCACTAATTGATTGATACTGATACGATAAGATAGGAATAGCCTAAGATAGTCAATGAATGAATGAATCACTGAATCAGTGATTGAGTGAATCAGTGAATGTGATACTGATAGGGACTGATACTTATCAGTTATCATTGGTTGAAAAGTTATAATTAAGTTATTAATAGTAATACTTAAACTTATGTTATAAGTTATACTTACCTAGACATTATTAGATAGATTACTTACTTAGTTACTAGTTACTACTCTAACTCTGCTACTACTGAGTGACTCAGTGACTGACTCGACTGAGTCAGTGACTGAGTGAGTGAGTCAGTGGGTCATGATATTGCCTAACTCAGTGAACTGGTACTAATCAATCATAGTAAATGAGTAATAATCATACAGAGTGAGAGTGGTTATTGTGACGCAGCACCTCACACTTAATAGTTAATTACTTGAAATAGTTAACTTAAATTAAACTTTAAAGTCCTTCAAGTTCAATTCATTGACCTTAACTGAGTGAGTGAGTGACTCTCAAAGTCTAGTCAAGTTGAGATTGACTGAGTGATGTGATTCACCAATTATTTTGGTTTGACTTTTGACTTCGAGTCACCTCACCCACTTGGTGAGTTACTTACCATCACTCATTTAGGTGTTCAAAGATTATACGAAGACAACGAACTCGATCCACTTTTTGAAAACACACCATTGCATTCCTCAACCTCTGCTGGATTGTCTCTGGGTTGACTAGCCCGGCTCTAACTAGAGGGCTAACACAGACACTCAACAATTTAATGTGCCAAGAACAAAACGAAGCGGGACACAGTTACAACTGTTTTTGTAGAGATAAACGCCAGTTTGAATGTGGCAAAACTACAGTATCGCTGCTTTCAGGCTCCAAAGTATAACCCGATTAGTCAACCCAGTCGCTACTTGGTTGAGTGGTTTCCAATAGTTCTATTAAAGTACAGTGAAACTCGGTTAACTCGACCTCGGATAACTCGGAAGCTTGCTTAACTCTAACCAAGTTTCATGGTCCCTGCTTGGATAATGATGATGGATAATGGATAATGATAATTTGCTGGGCATATCTCGAATCTTTAGTCATAACTCGAACTGAACTGATAACTGCGGTTTGTGCCATCAAATTACCTTTTATGTGGCTGGCTGGATGTGTTTACATTCTTGTGTAACAAGCTTAATTTCACGGGTTTCTTTTCACATGAGCGGAAAATCTCGCAAATTTGAGAAAGTTTAGCCAGGAAATGAAATACATTAGAGCAAAATGGACTCACTACGGTGGCCACATGGCTCAAACTTTTCATAACTCAAACTTTGTTTGGTGGTCTCCTGCAGTTCTAGTTATCCAAGTTTCACTGAAGTATTATTGGAAGCCACTTACCCAATCAGCGACTAGGTTGACTTAATCAGGCGAACGAGTGCAGCGACGGGTAATCCGGGCGCTGCACCTCACCCTCATCTGTTTCCATCGGTTTTGTTTGGGAGGTAGTTATCTTGGTATAATCTTTGTGTTACTGTTTCAGGATGTCAAGAATCCTGCCAAAAATCTTCTGTTGGGGGATCCATCGAAGCCTTGGCTATGCTCTGGTGATGATATGAAGAAGGGCAAGTGTGAAGTTACTCTGCAGTTGCCACAGATGACCACGATTTCCCATGTTGATATTGGTAGGTACATCGAGCCTTATTTTACTAGAAATATCAATGGATTGGCTGGTTCACTAATAACGATAGTAACTATTGTTAGTGAAAACCCCCTCCTGTACTGAAGATGTGTGTCGCAGGTATCGGTACTAGTACTAGGCATGAATTACTATCATTACTCTGCCTGATATTGTATGGAGCCATGCTTTACTCTCAGGTAACTGTGGAAGCTTTAGTGTGGAGGTGCAGGTATCCAGGTGCTCCAGCAATGAATATGAGACTCTCATTGCTGGCACAAATCTCATGGGACCCAAAGATGCTCGACTCAAAATCAACAGGACCTCTGTCAGAATGTTTAATCTCGGTGAGTAGCCTGTGCTGTCATTGCCGAGCTGCTTTTGTATGAAAGCAAGACACAGCTTAACCAAATTCAGTCGCTTTCGCAAACATTCTCTCAGGAGTTCGCACCCAAGTTTTAGTCAACAGTCTTTGTCTTTTGGATGAACTACATTCTGTACTATGTACTGTTTGTATGTTAAGGTGCAGTGAAGACTGAAAAATGAATCTTTTAATCACAAAGACAGCTAGCTTTATGTACTCAGACAGCGAAACCTCTAGAAAGTTTTAAATTTGTCATCAAATAGCGTATTAGTACAGAATATTCTGATGCCAAAAATAAAAGGGAGTCAGCAGGTTGATCACGAAAATGCTACCTAGTATATGCTGTGATGGTACTAACAGCTAAACAACCTAGGTAATGGATTTATGACAATCTTTCACCAACAACTCCATGTCCTGATAGATCAGACAGATGTACGCAGTCCTCATTAATTTCAGATGAGTTTGATAGTAAGACAAGGACCGGCTCATGGGAGAGAGTTCGGTTTATATGCACCCAACCGTTCCGCAGGGATATGCCTTTCGGTCTGTCGATGATCACAATATGCACTGATGATACCCAGGTGACAGATTCGCAGCTGGCTCTCTATCATAAAACAGATATGATACAATAATGCTGTGCTGATTTATAGACTAGTTCGACTTACGAACCAGTTTACTTGTGTGCTGGTTAAAGGGATTGTTATACTTAAATAAAATGTAACTCCCTGATGGAGGCATAAAACATTTATTTTAAATGCTATATAGTATTTCTTTACATAGGGCCTTGATCTTTTTGAGTTTTGAAGCATCCTAATATCGGAGTAATTGTCATACACTCATACACCATCTGAACTGCTATATTTGGCACGTTTCAGCTGGACCGCAGTCGCAGAGATATCAGCTTGAGCCCATCGGTGTCACAGTCTGACCCTCAGAGGATTGCTGACATACAGAGACATTTCGGCCTGTCTGACTCCTCACCCAAGCTAGTCAGGTGAGTCATAATCCTGAACTACTTGATTGGCTGACAATATCGTAATATATTTAGCTATGAGTAGCGAGATTATGCATGAAGCCTAATACATTGAGAAATTCTGGTAAAGTAGAACCCTGGATAATCGTTATTTTTTGAAAACTCATCAGTGTAGTGGGGCATGTACAAAGTGGTTTGCCAAAGTCTAGGAAAATGTTCCTCAATGTTTCACTTTCCGGTTTGAATGTTTTTGCCACTTCATACGCTATACAAAGATTATATCAAGAGAGCGGTCTCCCATTCAAGAGTTGGAACCAGGTGAGGTGAGGGGTGCGGTGTGCCCGTTGCTGTACTCGATCGCCCAAGAAATAGTACTATTGGATGCCACTCAGCCAATCAGGGACTGGGTAGACTAATCGGGTTATCGAGCCCGGACACAGTGATGTATTTTTCCCACGCTCGATCGTCATAATACGTCTCTAGCAGTAGACTGCCTCACTCTGCAAAAATCGAGCCCGATTCTCTCATTTCTACAAAGTCAGCTGCGACTCCGTCCCTTCTGTTTATTTCTTGGCACGTTAAATTGTCGAGTATCTGTGTGGGCCTCTCTAGTTAGAGCCAGGTTAGTCTACACACGGAAGTTGAAAATGCAGCGGTGTGTTTCCAAAACATGGGTCGCGTTCGTTAACTTGGTATATTCTTTTGTAGCTCTGATAAGTGGTTTGGGGATTCACTTCAGAGTCGACTTGAGAAGATATCCCAGACTGGACAGGCATCTCAGAGTAACAGCCGCAACATGAGGATGGTAATAGCTGCTGTAAAAACCCCAACACACCGTACGCCTCTGGTCAAATCACTTCAAGAGCGAAACAACTTACCGTACCAGCCGAAACCAACGGTAGGTAGTGATGTAACGAAACAACTCACCGTACCAGCCGAAACCAATGGTAGGTGGTGATGTAACGAACCAATTTACCGTACTAGCCGAAACCAACGGTAGGTAGTGACGGAGCGGGACAACTTACCGTACCAACAGAAACCAATGGTAGGTGGTGATGTAACGAACCAACTTACCGTACCAGCCGAAACCAACGGTAGGTAGTGATGGAGCTGGACAACTTACCGTACCAACAGAAACCAACGGCAGGTGGTGATGGAGCGGGACAACCTACCGTACCAACAGAAACCAATGGTAGGTGGTGATGGAGCGGGACAACTTACCGTACCAACCAAAACCAATGGTAGGTAGCACTTGGTATCATGTCATTGATGAAAAGTAACGAGGACAACCAAACGTGTTTACATATGATGTTTTTTTTGCAGTTCATGGATTCAGTGAGGAAATTTTATGCCGAATTACCTGTAGCCAGCATCGATCCCTACACAGCTAAAGTTTCTGGTAGGTTATCTAATCTTGACATTGCCTAACCTTCCATTAAAGGGGTTATGACATGGGCAAAAGTGACTTCACTTGTTTGTAGATCCTGAAGCCTACCATGAACAAATGGGCCCAATACTCAGTTCAAATGGAAGCTTAGATATAGCCCTATCCAATGCGCATACTTAGAGCCCTCAACGACGTACTTTTCAGACCGTCGACGCACCAAAATTGGCCTCGCGGAAATTAACACAGAGCTGTTGGTGTTTGCATTGATTTCTTGGCTTATGAGCCGATGTTTGACAAATGCGTTTGCATGCGTATACTAGACTTGTAGTTACACAAGTCTGAATAGAGAAACCACGCAACAAAAATATAGAAATAGGATTTCAGAACGCAGTTTTTCACCTCTGTCAACGAACGTTAGTGCCATTATTGTGCAATTATAGAGGTCCGAATACAACAGCCTCTATTTAGGACTAGGGAAAACCTGCAAAGCACTTCTTATAACTTAAGTTTTCTCCAATCTTACGTTCAAATTTAAGTTCTACTCGAGGTTATAAGGGAGTGACGATCACTAGGTTACTAAGTTTGAGTCACTAGATCCCATTTTACTTCTATTTGGGCCATAGTTATTCGGGTGACCGCTCACTATCGCTGCAATGAATGCGGAGTTACCTCCCTTTAAGAATGAGGAACACAACTCCGAAAGTGCGTCGACAATCGACCGTGTCATAACCCCTTTAAGCTCTTTTTTTCAGTTGTCTTCTATAGCTAGAAGCTATCATAATATAAAATGTGCCACATGCCTTATACATAATCAAGTTATCATTTGATTTTTTCTCATTCATTGCAGCGTCCACGGAGTTATCCTCTCCTGGGTGATAACTTTTGGCTGCATTCTGAGGTGACAGCAAGGTCATGCATTGATTTCCTTACAGAGTTGAGACATCAACTGGAAAAGATTAAATGCAGGAAGTTATCCAAAGAGGAAAGGACACTGTTTAAAGAATATACAAAGGAATATTTCGCCAGCAGACTTGAGATTGACCCAATTAATAATAATCACATAACGAAGGAAGGTTTGTGTATATTACACTGTCGACTTCGACCGAAATACCTGAATATTGTGTGAGATTTACATTGATAATAAGCGTTAGATACGGGCTAGGCAATCTAAGACCTCAAAGTTTGACTCATTTGACTTTTGTTTTGAGACCGCCAATGTTTGCACTATCCGGAAAACTATATGATATGCATGTGTGAGCCCTTGATTTTATGATGTCTTACAGATATTACGCATAAAAAATAGTGGAATACATCCCAGTCTTCACCCACAAATCGAAGTTTTGCCCTCAACGCTATTATTTCATCAACACCGTATTAAGGCTACGCTTGTTTGCAGGTCGTAAAGCTGTATCTAAGTCCAAGGGTTTAACTGAATACGAACAGAGTCTAGCCGATCAACTTAATGATATCCTTCATGACTCTGCTCATACTCCATCCGGAAGATCAGTGTCATCCCAGAGGACACCAATTTCACAAACGAAGGACACACCTATCTCACAGGCCAGTTACTCACCTACCTCACCGACCAGTAATGCACCTATTACTCCAAGTGCTCGGCCAGTTGCCGTGTGTGGAGATCCAGAGACTCCTAAACGAGAGAGATATTATTATAATGGCCAAAGGGCTCCATCATTCAGAGAAAACACACAGGGTAAATCTACACCTAATAATGCTCAGTTTATTGGCGAGCTGAACTACCATGGGCTTGGGTTTACTGCTTACACACCATCACCTTGCGGGTTGGCCAATGCGTCCACCCCAGAGC
>Ga0224511_10004765_pt1 | contig 10392 bp, 6 predicted proteins | sample SF_May12_sed_USG_2_FD_169988 | JGI IMG/M metagenome (GOLD analysis project Ga0224511, IMG submission 169988) | Sediment microbial communities from San Francisco Bay, California, United States - SF_May12_sed_USGS_8_1 | ecosystem: Environmental > Aquatic > Marine > Sediment | place: USA... | reverse complement strand
CCTGTACTTGTGCAGATATGTTTGATCAATATTTTATTCGCCCTACTTTGGTGAGGCATATAGATTTGCCCTTGTTTGGATGTCTGTATGAAAAGGTTCTGGGCCCGTATTCATGAAGAAACTTAAGTAATAAAAATTTGAATCAGCCAATGAGAACATAGGTTACATCAGAAAGAGCCAATAGCATTGAGTGTTACATACACATTTGACTTAAGATGTTTTATTAATACGGACCCAGTTTTGCGTAACTTCAAAAGTAAAAGTGATAGAGCTATATAATGAATAATAAAATACTTGTCAGAATGTAAACTTGCCCAGCAGGTAAATTTCAAGCCCTGAAATGCAAAGTCAAGGTCACTCACAAAGATCAAACCTTTAAAGTTGATACTGTGTCCAGCGTTAAATTGCGGGGACATCCAATTCCTACAGACACATTTCTCAGTTTTGTTTTTGTTTTATGGTGTTTTGTTATTTGTAGACACAAATTGTATGTAGGATATTAAGCTTGCCAACACAATTAGGGGCAATATTTTAAATAGATAATTTAAAAAAGTTTAGGTGAGTTAGACATTTTACGCCATGTTGTAAACAACGTGGTCATGGTGCCTAGTCTACCTAATAACAGTACTGTAAATTCAGGAATTGGTGATGTGGTTTAACTTTTACGAAGTTTAAACCCACTGCGAAAAGTTCACCTGTGTTGGTATTTATCATATAAAACAATTTGAAGTACCCAAAATGATATATGTATGAATTTAAGACAGTGGAAATCCCAATAAATTGCATTTGTGCGAAATTTTTATCACACAAAAATATGGGATTTTACAGAAGCTGGATAACCTCTACTCTAGAAGCAACTGACTGGTTCCTTGCATAGTAAGTAATTTGGGGGTGGTTCCTTGCATAGTAATTTGGGGGAACACAAAATCTTTCTCAATATGATTGCATGATATTTAATGATTCTATAATATTAAGTGATTCATTTATGTTTTACCTGTATTGTATGGTAGTTTTACACAAACCATAGTTAATTTTACATATATCTACAAGTATAGACACAAATACTAATAAACCATTCTTGTTAAATTATATGTGAATTGAAATTTAGCAGTCACTTCTTTTTGGTGTGATTAATTTATCATATGTAATGATTATAATGTTTAAGCTATTGTACATTCAATAAAGCATATGAAGACACAAGCATGGTATATGTAGTTTTAAATATTTTACCATAACAGCAAATCCTTATTAAAACAATCAATTATATGTGACATTTTACACCGTTTCTGTACTTGAAAATGTTTGTTGCAGAATAAATAATTACCATTTACCAAGACTTAGTTGATTTATGTTGTATAAGGCAAAAAAGGAATGTGTGTTTCCGCTGTTTCGGTAACTCGAGCCTGCGGTGCCTGTCAAAACGTACCTCTCTCACCAAAACGTACCCCTGTTGAAAGTCAAAACGTACCGGTGACGAGAAAATAACTTAATATATCAACATAATAGAAACATAAAATGTTGTAGTTTTATTGTTATACAAATTGGGTTTTAGTTGCCTTATTAGCCTTTTTTCTTGTATATTAATACCCAATGTAGTTATCATTACTTATGACCCCGATATATTTATATCGCCCAGTATTACATCGCTGTGTAGTTATATTTTTCTGATTCATTAGGATCATGGATTGCATGTTGTTTACATTTGAAAATAAAGTTTCGCTCATGCGCTAGGGGCGTCAATTGTGTGGCATTTTATATTTCCATTAATGAACATCTTCAATAAAATTGAGGCTGCTATTTTCCTCATGCAGGCTATGCTTCCTGTTGACTTTCCTCTTTCTCAGTTGACACGTGACCTGTACTAACCCACTAAGACTCTAATAAAAATGTTTCTTTGGCATAACGGGAGCAAATGATGTTCGTTACTAAGATTCTTTGACTGAGCGAGCAAGGCGTATACGGATGCGTATATATATGCGTATATATATGCGTATATGCGTATAGGGTAACATACCACTGAAGAAAAGATGTATTATACATGTATATTATAACATGTTGTTCAAGCTGCTTGGTGCTGATATCCACTGATAAGCCGACCTTAATTTCGGAAGAAAGTTTATCATTACTTAGACCGGTTTTTATGTACAATCAACATGGGTACATGTAGTGCCTTATACAGAAATGTGAATGTGGTCTGTTAAGCTGTATGTAACGGGACACAGTACTGAATAAAATGATTATAATCCTTAAAAGAGAACGGATGTTCTTAATAAATGTTATACACCGTACAAGTTGCCTACATTGTGTGTATACACATTTCAATGGCCGGTTTTTTATATTTTAAAATTGTATCCCATAAATTAAAAGAACCAGCTAAAATCACCATGTTTCAAAATGTTTAATACGTATTTTGAAATTGAAATTAAAAATACTTCTTAATTCTTAAAATTTAAATATGCAAGAAAAAATGTTTATTTCCGAGCCGGGAATTTAACCCTTGAAAAAAAAACTAGACGAGCACCACACCAACTGCGCTACGCTTATGATTTATTTTATCAGATAGAGGATATTTGTTGGTTTTGGTAGGATACCGATTTTTGGCTCACGAGTGATCATAGAAAATCATATTTTCACGAGTGGCGCAGTACCAATTTTTATTAATAAAACATAAAATTAATTGTTAATTAATCATTAATTAGCGAAAACAATGGACTTCACGCGGGCGAGCAGAACTCTAATAGGAGCACACCTTTCACACTTAGGCATATAAAACTCCATGCGCTAACGGAGGTAATCTTAGAGTTTTATGAGTGAAACATCAATAGTTTGTCCAAAAATGAAAAGATTAGAAAGTAGGACGTAAACAAAAGTTTGAACCAAAATTGATTTGTCTTTTTTGGACAAACTATTGATGTTTTGGTTAATTTATGGTTAATTAGTTTTATGTCTTAATAATAAAAATTGGTACTTTTGAGGTAACCTCAAAGTATTTTGCTTATTTCATTTCAATATCATCTCTAGTTTTTGAAAATGACAAATGGACTTTTTGGGGCATGGCAATTCAATATGTTTCACCACCTTAATTCTTTCATTATCACACGAAACATCTTCAAATCTTACCGAAGCTGTACGAGTTATCTCCCATTCACTAAACAAACGCATTGAAATCCTTCTATAGATGCAGTATTCCTTCCGTAAACCTAAAACAATACACGAGTGTGTTTCTGTCGCTCTGATTTTCTAAGTATTGTAAGGTCGATATTTCTAAAAAACGTCTTATATTTTAGGTCTTATTCACCGAAGTGGAGTTGAAAAAAATATCGAAAGCAAGGAAAACATCTTATTTATAGATTAGACATTGGATATTCACATTTTTATAAAAAACACCATGTTTACTAACATTTCACTTAGTTTTTCTAAGGTTCAAGCCTTCAATGTTTAACTTTCCTTAATTGTTATATACATATAGGTTGTGATATAGGTTTATTCGAAATATATAGATTTTAAATGTTGAAAACGTCACAAGGACGCAAAAGTATTGATCTTATTTTAAAGCAGCTGTCATCCAGAATATACTAAAACGCATTAGTTACAAATATTTCAAAATATCTCTTCAAATATAAATTATAGTTGTTAGAAATAAAAAACTACTACATATTTTCACTTTTTTAGCTTTGAAAACAGACAATTTGCTTTTCTGCCATCGGGATATTCCTACTATACATAACCGCTACTGCGTTAGTAACGCAGTAGATTGTGCAAAGAAAAACGATGTTTTACCAACGATTTTGTCAACTGAATGTGTGGTCAGTAATAATAGATTTCTCCACTGAACATAACTTGACCAGTATTTACCGTTTTCCCCCCATTTTTATTGAGCATCTGGAGGACAGCTGCTTTAAAGGAAAAGACATTGAGATGTGTATGGTTTTTTGTTGTAAAATTTGTCCAATATGTAATATTGTTTGGCAGTTATTTCACCCTATTAAGGTGAGGAAAGTGTTAAAAAACGTGGCCAAAATGATATCATGTGTATATCATATACAAATGAAATAGATGCATAACGAATTCATCATTAAACTTTAAAAGCGCGCTTTTGTTATAATTATAATTTTTTAAATAAAGATTGTGTGTGTTTTTTTTATAAATTAGAATATAACATAAAATGATTTTTGACATGGAAGGCATGATGTCGATTTATAAACCAAAAACGATCAACATTGTTATTTTCCCTGAAATTTTCATTATCGTTATTTATGAACGTTATAATTAATATCAACATTAAGTGCACGAAAAACTAGGTATACGTTTTACATGTATTCATGCATAATGTTATAACGACGCATAATAAGGGCACCCTAATCCTCGAACGTAACGTCAAAACTTTGCCGAAACGTTTCTCTGCGGTCAATTAAAGTGACAGGTACATATATAAAGCTATCAACTATACGACACAGACAATTGTGCTTTGTTTCAATGTGACGGTTAGACAGGCGAGAGCAACTTTTGGTGGAAAATTAGACAAATCGGAGGTTTGTAGGCCGTCCTGACAAACGAATGCACATTCGTGTGTTTACGTGACTACTCGTAAGTGTTCGGACCACTCCGTTGGAAACGGAAAACTGTTCCTTAGAAGAGGTATATGTAAATTGTGTATTTAATTTAATGCTTTAGTTTTATCATTTACTAATAAAGATATTCACGGTTAAGTCAAATGTGTCCAATTTTTAATACAATTAGTCATAGCTCAATCATTTTAAAAAACGTTATTGGTGAATCGTAAACAATCGTTATTGTTCGTAAATGTTCGGAAAAATTCGATGACAGTTGATGCTCAGTCCTATCGGCGTGTTAAACGGAGAGGTTTCGTTTTTTCTTCGTTGTCGACAGGAAATAAAAATACATGTAGCGGGGACCAGTGGAATAATAAATATTTAATAAAATTTATTGATTTTAAGGACCACTATTTCCAGCGAAGATTAAAAAGAGGTTTTCACAATGAGGGACAAGCTATTTATAGCGCTGAGCGGTGAGTAAACGTTCCTCCTTTAATATAATATAGAATATGAAATATTAATACATTGTTTATATAGAATAGATCTTTATAGATTTTATTGTGAAGTTATAGTTCGTTTGGACCTTAAAGCATCATAAACCTATCGTTTTCAACATTCAAATCATTTTAAGGAAATCGTACATAGATCACATGTAATTACATCTAGATCTTTGAGGATATATTTAACGAGTGTTCGTACATGTACAATTAATATGCTAATTTAATCATTTTGTTGACATTATGTATCATATTACCAAAGACAGCATGGAATTATGTTACACATATTGTAAAAAAGAACTAAGAGTGTTATTTGCAAATCATTAAAAATACCATACATAAATACACAATAACATGTACATGTAAATTAATTATCTGCAGACAGTTTTCTTACGGTCATAAATAAAATAAGGTGCATATAATAAACAAGTATATTTTTAAATCCAAATAATTAAGTTTGTTTGCAAACAGTAACGTGATATTTACATAATGCATTAACTTATTTTAAGAAAATGTAAATGCGTGGCCACTTTGTTTACAATTATCAATGTTTTGATAATTTACCCATATAAAATTATTAATTTAGCGTCCAACAAACCAAGAATACACACATCCATGAGACATGTGTGGAAATACAAAATAGTATATACTTGAGATAAAATATGAATAAAATATATTTACTGTTATTTTTTATCTTTAATTAGATACAGAGGGCTCGAAGTATTTATATATACAAACATGTAAACAACAAAGAATTTCTACGCAACATTCAAAAACTAATTTACATTTTATAATAACTTTTACAATACTAAAACATAATGACTTATGTCTCGTTTTTTTCTTCAGTCAGTTTGCTCAGTGCTTACAGTTTATAGTTCGGAAACTGATATACTAGTAATGTTAATTTACAGTTTAAATCATGACGATGGAAAACCTATAACAAACGCTAAGCCAGTTTAAAGCAGCAGCTGTCCTCCAGAATATACTAAAAAAACATTAGTTACATTTTTTCTCTCAAAATATCTCTTTAAATATATTATAATAGTTGTTAGAAATAAAAAACCTACATCTTTTCACTTTTTTGCTTTAAAAACAGACAATTCGCTTTTCTGCCATCGGGATATTCCTACTATACATATATAACGGCTACAGCGTTACTAACGCAGTAGATTATGCAAAGAAAAACGATGTTTTACCAACGATTTTCAACTGAATTAAGGAGTCAGTACGAATAGATTTCTCCACTGAACATAACTTGACCAGTATTTACCGTTAATTTTAATATTTATTTTCATTTTATTTATTTTTTGAGCATCTGGAGGACAGCTGCTTTAAGGCTCTAAAGCAGACAATACCAAATTACACCAGATCTACTGACATGCCTGACAGATTTGCAAGAGGTTTTTCTAGGTTTTCTTAACAAAAGTTTAGGCTGTCAGACAATTTTAGACACTGTCTGCCAATTGCTCTTTACATTTGGTAATGTCAGAAATAGACACAAGTGTACGACATACTAGTAAACTAGACAGATGTCCGCTGCGCGTTTGCTTCGCAACTTCCTGTATGGTCTTTTTATCGCATTAACTGTCAATTTAGATGCTAACTTACACGTAGGAGGCTTCGTGAGAGTTTTACTTAATATGCAATTAAATTATAATGTAATTATTCGGTCGTATGTAAAAAGGGCTTGGCTGTAAACTTGTTAGACACATATTTGTTAATACTGTTTTTTTCATAAGTGGAATAGTGCTTAATTAGCTAAAGACATAACCAACATTAGGCATGACCTAAACAAAAAAAACAAAATACACAAACTCAGCATCTTATGAGTACTAGTAGTCGAATTTATATGTCCTGAACACCAGGTTACATGCTATTCCATTTTAATTTACATATATAAAAGGTTATGAACATTACGCCGGACCTCCCATTTCTAGATCTAAATGATCATGATTGACAGCCGAGGAACGGTTCATTCTTTAACAACAAACATAACCACGTGACCCAGTTTTTACAGCTCTTTGTAATACCATTAAAGCTTGACCCTTAAACCCCACAAGCGTATTTTTTTATAATATTTTGTCTGTTGTTGTATACAACCATGACTTAATGAAGGTACTTGTAGTTGATATGTCCTCTTGGAGTTTGGCATCAAAGTCAGTGCATTTTGGTGATTCGGGCGACCATATTAGTTTGCCGTAGTTGTTTTGTTTAATTGTTATGACTGATATTTTTTAATTTAAGTCTGTACAAATAAGCACATCAATAACGATTTTAGGTGAATGGCTTATTTATTGCGTTTCTAGACAAAAGTAATGGTTAAGTTAAGCTTTGTATTGCGTTCGAAACGTCTTTGTCGATTTTATCAACAATTTGTTTCTGTTTAATTCAATAACATTGTTTTTAAACACATCAATTCAAATTTCTAATGAATGACTTTTTTATTGCGTTTCTGGACATAATTGATGTTGAAGTAAGCCATTTCTTGCGTTTGAAACGTTTTTATTGAATTATCATAAACATTTTGTTTGTATTAAATTCCTTAAAACATTTTAATAAGCACATCAATTCAGATTTCATGTGAATGACTTTTTCATTACGTTTCTGGACATAATTAATGGTTAAGTTAGGCTTTTCTTCTTGTTTTAACGACGCTCAACACATGGCTTGCTGTTTGACCCCTGACTTACTGCCCCAGGTTAAAGACGAGTTCGTGTTGATAAAAACTTCTAAAACATGGACAAACAAGGACTGGCCAAATGTTGACTTATATTTAATTTTCCTGCACGACTGCTAAGAGATTAACGACATTTACGGTATTGACAACACACATAAAACTATGACAATGTTATAAAAATAAAGAATAACCATGAGCTATTAAGATATAATACAAAGTTTGACCTTTTCTGTTTCTTTTTTTATCTTTAGAGTAGGACTAATACTGAATGGCCAAAAGTTGATTATTATTTGTCTTTGACTGCTCAGAAAAAAACCGATGTTGACAATTACTACTCAAAAATATATAATTTTTAACATGTAATAAATAAAAACAAAAATCTGCTATAATAACATACATTTCTCAAGCATGTTTTCCTTTTTTTTGTTATTTCTGCTCGGTTGCGCTGACACTGACAAATGTTCCGGTGTCAGTGACGTAACATATATGTACAACAATGTGTTGAGCATTTATTAAGTGAAGGTTGTCACTTCCACAAACAAGACAATGCATTTTACAAGGTCACGTTATGTCACTGGTGAGTAAGTGACGTACACATGTTTACGTACAACGTATAGAGAATTCGCAAATATTTGAGAGATTATGAGTTAACTGCTTAGTACAGGCGTTCTTCTATGAGATAAACATTTAGCTTGACTAAAGAAGTTAAACGAATTTAAATGCATGAATGAACAAGAACTTTATTTTTAAAAATATAGTCGGTGAATAATCTCTTTAAGTTAAATAAGGAGATCAAATATAAAAATGGAAGTGAATATAAATGTTCAAACGGTATACGATCCTGTGCGAGGTGTTCGCAAGACATTTGTAGTCCAGTGCCTTATCCCCTACATTACGTCATCGCTTTGTGTTCATACGCTATAAAAAGTGTACCCTGCAAATAAAAAATAATTAAACTGTCAATCTCCTCCCCATTCTGTACATTCCTTTTGTTCGTGCAATAAGGTTTATCACAAACAGGAAGTACGTTTTTTTCAATCTACTAGGTCAAATTGTCGCCGGACAGTCGTTACCTGAAATTACTTGATTGACATTAACCATGTACTGTTATAATAAATCATCACCATTGGCTGATAGGGAACTGTCTGTCCATTAGGATTTGAATCATGATTTCAAAGAAAATAACACAGTATTGCATTCTTGAGAATTTATCTTTTTGGCACATCTAGCCAATACATTGCATACCGCATCTTTTAAAGTAACGGTTACCGACATTTCCGCTAACAGGTGCATCTATTTTTTTTCTAAAAAGATGACACATTGTAATATAACATTCAAGTGTTATTACAGTCATACACCAACAAACATTTACATTTTTCAGCATACGAAAATGAGAAATGATTTCAAAATTTGTCAAAGGATTTTCTTAACATTCCAGCTACTTTTGTCTTTAGTATCTAATTACATAATTTTATACATGTACGTACTGTTTAAAAATTATAATAGTTATTTTGACTCGTAAGTCTCTTAAAATCATATTGTTGATGGTAGCTGTAATTAGCTCTAAACCCTTTTTAGAAAAACATTCAGGAATCTGAAATGTCATGCAGGTAATGTTTATAAAAGTCTGCAACTTTTATAATTTAGAATTACGGAAATATAAAAGTGCTCTGTAACGATAGGTTTTGATTAAATCATGATACTACGATAAAACTGTTACATTTCAACATGTTGCGCTATTGAAATCAACATATTGCAATTCTATAGTTAAACAAAAATGCCTTTAAAAATGTTTTTATTAGCAGTTAAACCTATATTAGAAAATAAAAATTGTTATGGTTCTATTCGTAAACAATTAATATAAATGTTAATTAACACCAATTCATTAAATATTGTTTTTATACGGTGAAGTGTTCTATATTCCATGGCACTTATATGCAAACAAGTAAATTTACATATCATAACAAAAAGGTCGCTTAATAAACAACGCACCTAATTAAAAATTATTAATTTATTTAATGTCAAAGGCAATAAAATTTAAATTTTAAAAGTAAAACTGAGTTTTAGTTCAGACATTAACGACCTAATATCACATGGAATTAATCACAATATATTACTAAATATTAGGCCAACAAATTTATCTTTTGTTTCTCAGGCACTTTTTAATTTAGTTAGACGAACATATGGGCACGATTTTTTGGATATTTTTTTAAACGGGGGTGAAAAAACGAATGCGCAGGTGCCCGAGAAACAGAAGATCAATTTGTTTGGCTTTAGTTGAAAACTAAATAGACATATTTAGTCATTGGCTAAATATTAAAATTTATGCGATTTATACACTAAACGGGAAGTAGTGTGGTGAACGCGCAGCAGACAACCATAAAGTTTACGTCATCAAATTTTGTAATTAGTCTCTATCTGTTTTTGTAGTTATTTTCCATTAACTTTAAATTTAAACTGTGTGTCAGTTTATGTAATATAAACTGCTTAATATTTGTAATCTGACTTGCAAAATCTAGAGCAAAATGTTATGCGATTTAATCTCCGCAACGGAAACACGGAAATGACAAATAATTATTTTCACATTCGACCCTATTTTTAACGAGTTTCGTAAAATAGTTAACCATTCATCTTACCAAAGCATTGGCCAAGGCGAAAATTA
>Ga0224511_10004764_pt1 | contig 10392 bp, 9 predicted proteins | sample SF_May12_sed_USG_2_FD_169988 | JGI IMG/M metagenome (GOLD analysis project Ga0224511, IMG submission 169988) | Sediment microbial communities from San Francisco Bay, California, United States - SF_May12_sed_USGS_8_1 | ecosystem: Environmental > Aquatic > Marine > Sediment | place: USA... | reverse complement strand
ATGGAACTTCCCAAATTAAATTTTAACTGTCTAACTAGTTGTGTACATGTTCATGAACTGTTTTAGTTCTTTGGTATGTTCAAATGGATATACTGTCATTGGTTGTGACAAGTGAAATAAAATATACAGAACAGTACTGTTACAATAAAGAAAGAAAAAACGTCTTGTCAATTTTATTTCATAACAAAAAACACAACAACCTTACAAAAGTATACAATTGCATGGAGAAGGGACGTTATATCAAACAATATTTAAATTAACATTAGATATTCTCTTCGAGATTTACAGTACAAAATAATAATGGAAGTACTCATAACAAACACCCTAGCTCCTAGTTAAGCACTAGATAACATTTACGTATGTGTGTGCCTTGTGTAAAAATAACGAGCAAATAATATTTATAAGTCCATTTTTCTGTGACTGTACAAAAACACAGACTCGTTGGCCCTATTAAACAGAATTTCGTCCAACTAAAAACGCCACAGTAGAAATAACGAGACTGTTAATTGTATTAGTATATGAATTAAGCCACTGTTGTATTAAAAATGCATTAATAATCTAAAAGAAAAGAGTTATATATTTAATGCAACTCAACAAACAAAGTCCCTCTTTTACCATATTTTGTAATTATAAAAAAAACAAATGAAAACTACGTCACGTTTTTGCCTTATCAAAAGCAAGTTTGAAATCCACTCGAACTTGATGAAAATATGCAACAAATTAACTCAAATATTGTTTTTAAAACATGTGTCCCGGAATTCCTTACACGACCTTCCTTAAACTTTGACGGTTTATGCACATTTAACAAGCTTGTTGTGCAAAAATATGAATTAGTCCTGTAAAATTAATTTAAATTCAAACATTATACCCCAAATGTAATTTCCTAAACGCTTAGGTTTAATGAATAGTTGTTTTTGTTCCATGCGTTTTTGTCTACCGGTGCGACGGTAAATGTTATGGCTATTACATTCGAAAAACGTTGGCAACCAAATTACCTAAATCACCCGAAATCGTTAAAATCGTTAAATCTATAAAATAAACATTATTTTCAATGACCAAAATATAAAACACGGTATGGATAAGATATTTGTATATATTGCAATATTGCAATTAAATTGTTATGCTGTCCCGAAACTACCCCCGTCCCGGAATCCCTTACATAACTGTATATACATTTAAATATGACTCAAATGATTTTAGCAAAACAACAAAAACAGTTTATTCTAAATGTTTGTTAAGTCTTGTTATTTTTCGTGTTTCGTGCTGCTCTAAGTGATTGTTTGTGTACGGGCCATTTTTTCATGCTCCCTTGACCATATCTTTATTGTTTTTAACATGTTTTCTTTGAATGTTTATTTTTCAATTTGTTTCATCCAAAGGTTTTTAATTTGTAGTAAAAACAATACTATTTACCAGTAGCAAAAGCATGTTTATCGATGCTTTTAATGTATTTATATTCTTTTCATACTGGTAAGCCCGCCAATATCTTTCATTACAAAATTGTGTAATTAATCAGATGAAGGTTCACACAATTTGACAATGTTGGGTATTAAATAATTGAACGCATACATGCAGTCATTTAATAGTCACATTTAGAATGACACAGGTACGATTTAATTACCTTCATAATAACAGCATCAAAGCAGTTTTTTATTAGTGACGCTACATGTATTATGTGTTCGATGTGTATTTGGTGCTGTGGTTTTTAATAGAAGGCAATAAATATAACATTGAAAAGATTGTCTGGAATCCCCAACTGACCCTATTTTATTATGCGTTTGTTATCACAGCTGATGCACACCTTTGCACTCAAAAAGCGTAATGATGCATGCATGATTTTGTTTTCCTTTTACAGTTTAATTGATATATTGTGATCAAAGCAAAATTAGTGGAACGACTTAATTGCAATCTGATATGGTTTGCCGTGTCGGTACAACGATCAGATAATTATTCATTATTAATTTGTGCCGAATGTACATTCTCTGCGATAAGTTTCAAAACCAATTTATTGTTAATGTACTAACGACCATTATGGGACATAGTTTTGTTTCACAAAATTCATTTGCATTAGAAAAGTACTTATTAAGTACTTTTCTAATACAAAGGATTAATCAAAACAGCAATTATACCATGCATTTAACAGGGGCACCGAACGCGTAATCCAAGAGTCTGGTATTTGCTTTCCACCAGAAACGGCAACGTTCTTCCTGATATTTGATACTAGACATGCCGCTATGTTTGGTTCAGAAGTCCTCACAGCTGGCTCGTGTAAGGGAACAGTCAGTCTGGCGGAAAGGTGAAAAGGCTTGTAGGCCTACTGGTGAACACAGGAACGTCAGTTAGTGGACTGACCGCCGTGATATGACGTGATAAACGTTGAAAAGAACAAACAAAGAAACAAAAGGGAGTTCGACCCAGTACATTCGTGGCCATATCTTCGCGAAAGTCGCTTACATTTGAGTCACGTACGTGTGAATACCGTTGCTTTTTTAGCTCACCTGAGCACAGAGTGCTCAGGGTGAGCTATTGTGACCGGCCTTTGTCCGTCTTCCGTCGTCGTCCGTCGTCCGTAGTCCGTCAACTTTTTTACTTAAACATCTTCTCCTCTGACACCGCTCATTGGATTTTGACCAAACTTCACAGGAATGATCCCTAGATGGTCCTCTACCAAACCGTTCCAGTTGGTTGCATATGTAGTTCACGGGGTCAAAAAATAGGTTTTTTTAAAATGCAATATTCAAAAATTTTCTTGTCTGACACTACAACGCCCAGGGCTTTCATTTTTGGTATAAAGCATCATCTAGAGGTCCTCTACCAAAGTTGTTTAAATTTTTCCCCTGGGGTCAAAATTGACCCCGCCCCGGGGGGTCACAATTTTACATTGAATTATGTAAGGAAAAGTTCGACATCTTATCTGAATCGCTTATGGTAATTTGACCAAACTCAACAGGAATGGTCCTTGGAAGGTCTCCTACCAAAATTGTTCAAATGGTTCTGATTGGTTGCATATGTAGGTCACGGGGTCAAAAAATAGGTTTACAAAAGGCATTTTTCAAAAATCTTCTCCTCTGAAACTACAAGGCCCAGAGCTTTTATTATTTGGTATATAACATCATCTAGAGGTCCTCTACCAAAGTTGTTCAAATTATGCCCCTGGGGTCAAAACTGACCCCCGCCCGTGGGTCACAGTTTTACATTGAATTATATAAGGAAACCTTCAAATGACTTCTTATCTTGTACCGCTAATGGGAATTTAACCAATCTCAAAAGGAAGGGTCCCTGGGTGGTCCCCTACCTAAATTGTTCAAATGGTTCCAGTTGGTTGTATAAGAAGGTCACGGGATCAAAAAATAAGTTTAAAAATGCAATTTTCAAAAATCTTCTTGTCTGAAACTACAAGGCCCAGAGTTTTCATATTTGGTGTATAGCATCATCTAGAGGTCCTCTACCAAAGTTGTTCAAATTATGCTCCTGGGGTCAAAATTGACCCCGCCCCGGGGATCACAATTTTACATTGAATTATATAAGGAAAAGTTCAAACGGCATCTTCTCTTGAATCGCTTATGGTAATTTGACCAAACTCAACAGGAATGGTCCTTGGAAGGTCTCCTACCTAAATTGTTCAAATGGTTCTGATTGGTTGCATATGTAGGTCACGGGGTCAAAAAGTAGGTTTACAAAAGGCAATTTTCAAACATCTTCTCCTCTGAAACTACAAGGCCCAGAGCTTTTATATTTGGTATATAACATCATCTAGAGGTCCTCTACCAAAGTTGTTCAAATTATGCCCCTGGGGTCAAAATTGACCCCCGCCCGGGAGTCACAGTTTTACATTGAATTATATAAGGAAAACTTTAAATGACTTCTTATCTTGAACCGTTAATGGGAATTTGACCAAACTCAACAGGAATGGTCCCTTACAGAAATTGTTCAAATAGTTCTGATTATTTTGCATATGTAGGTCACGGGGTCAAAAATAGGTTTTCAAAAGGCAATTTTAAAAAATCTTCTTGTCTGAAACTACAAGGCCTAGGGCTTTCATATTTGTTATATAGCATCATATAGAGGTCCTATACCGAAGTTGCTTAAATTATCCCCCTGGGGTCAAAATTGACCCCGCCCCGGGGGTCACACTTTAACATTGAATTATATAAGGAAAACTGCAAACCACTTCTTCTTTTGAACCGCTAATGGGAATTTGACCGAACTCAATAGGAATGGCCCCTGGGTGGTCCCCTACCGAAATTGTTCAAATGTTTCTAATTGGTTGCATAAGTAGGTCACGAGGTCAAACATTAGGTTTTCAAAAGTATTCTTGTCTGAAACTACAAGGCCTAGAGCTTTCATATTTGATGTATAACATCATCTAGAGGTCCTCTACCAATATTTGGTGGACAACATTAGTGGTATTCTGTAAATAGCTCTACTATGACCTTTGACCTTTGCCTCAGGTGAGCGACCCAGGGCCCTTTGGGCCCTCTTGTTTTTCTTTTTAGATTTTTCTGAAAAGTAACATGTTCTCCGTTTACCTGGCTAAACATAATTTTGTTCTTTGTCGCACTTTGTTTGTATTTATATATAGGCAGACCTCCTTTTAGTTGCACCAGACTTCTCTGAAATATAAAGTATTTGGTTCTGTAGGTCCAAAAACCGACTCTTTGTGTCTTATCATTTTTAAAGACGACAGCCAACCAGTACTAAGTTTATTAATATAAACATATTTGTAGTGATAGTTATGTACAAACCTATGTCAGCGTCATTGTGACAACGGCATTACAATTATATATTTCACTGTAGTGAAATAATATAGACGATCAGTGGAATATAGTTTTATTTCACCGTAAAGCACAACAGATCAGTGTTTCTTCGAAATGTCTACCTCGTTACTAATGAGGTAATTAACATTTGTTTTGCATAAAACCCGTTACAAACCGCATTGAAAGGCTTTTTTGACATAGCAAAGTGAAAGATAACGCGCAATATTTTTACGCGTTGGCCGCGCACAACACAACCCTGATGTTTCTTTGATCGTGTCAATCAAAGTGCTTAATGTAATTAAGTGTATCGAAAGATATCGTTATATGTTTGCTCCTAAGGGGTAGTGAAATAAAAATAAATCAAGATTTTCTTTACTGTCAGAAACAAACGTTTTCTTTCTTAAATTGAAAACGTCAATCATTCTCCCTGGCACTGGTGGGCCAAATGGCATATACAATAAAAGGTTTGCTTCCTTTTTAATGTTTGGAATGCTAAGTGTAATAAATATTAAAACTGAAGAAAAAAATGAAGCAAAAACATGACATATATCTTTTATGTATCTATATAAAGGTCATTTTGTCCTAAACACAGTGTAAACGCAAATGTTTGAGGATGGTATTGTTGGTGTTTTGTAGTTACGTCATAACCTATTAAAATATGGTCTCAGTTTATGCGTTCCTATTAGTAGAGTTGAAAAATATCACTCATATAGTGTTTATGTATTCAACATCAATTACAGCATCAAACACATTGTTTATTTTATATGTACCCCGATTGACCTACACACTATTGTGGCCTTCACAGATATATGTGCCTCTCTATTTAGCAACTAGATAGATGTCGAGGGAAGTACCTATTATCTGAGTAACATAAAACTACAGAATATTCATCGTTGTCAGACCTTTCTGTCATACACATGTATTCTCTCAAAACAACTGTCAAGAAAAACAAGGCATACCAGTCGCCAACGTTTTGATAAATGGGAATTTTGTTATTTATACAGCTGAATGTCATGGCTAATAGGATGTATGCTGGAAAAGCTCATCAGCCCGTTAGAAAACATACAGTTCTATACAAGGCTTCTATTGCCTTTGGAGACCCATTAATAAATCGGCAGACTACGGACAATGTGTTAATATGGCACAAGAAACATACAATAAAGCATTATTGAATTGAATAATGCCTTTCTGCTACCAAGTGGAAACCATCAGGATATTCCTCCGGGGAAAACAGCACGATCACAACGTTCTTTTCATAAATGTACAAAATAATATTTCTATTTGAAATGGGCATGGGCAATTTCACGTTATGCTTTGCTCCTACAATGTAAACTAGTGACGAACAGATTCCGGACTGTACGTTTAAAACAAAGTTACTGTTGTGAAAATATCTGGCATTTGACTATTCACAATTTAGCGTCGTAGAAGTAAAGTTACGTAATTTGGCAAACGGGTAGGGCAGTAAATACTACAAATTTAATTGCTGCTAGATAAATTAAAACTAAACAACATAATATTATTTATTATCACTTAAGACATTGTCATTGTCACTGAAACACATTTCTTTGGGGAAACTAGCGTACACTAGCGTTGGTTTTTTATTTTCTAGAATAATCATATTCTTTTGTACGACTAAAGAAAACTTTGTAAGTTTCCATTACAAAAAAAATCAATCTAAAAATAACTAAGCAAGTTTAGCTTAAATATCGCAGCACTTTAAATCATTTTGTTTTTCTATATGCAACGAGGTAGGTATTTACCGATCTTGATTCGATGACTTATTATAGTGCAGCACATTACCATCAATTTTGTTGTGCAAATGGCCAATTTCGAATTTATATTTATGAGAATTGTTATATTAATGTTTGATTAAAATTAAACAAAACATCGTCTGTGCAGACGACGTGGGAATCAATTTATACTTTGTATTACACAACATGAATCAAAAACCAATTTTACATGTAGTTTAAACGTACCAAGATCTTTGTTTACAATAACAGAACATGTAATGCCTTTTTCATTTCTGGTTCCACAAAAAGAGATGGCCTCACATCACTAAATCAAAGACGATTCCAATATTGCTGTTTCGCTGTTTGCCGATTTGCACCAAAAGAGGTTCTGTAAAGTTATTATTTTTACGAATGTTAAAGATGCTATGTTTATATCTATGTCATACTTTTATAAGTAGTTGCAGATGTAAAGTATACTAAATTAACTAGTACTGCAAAGAACGTTAAAAACACAAAAACAACAAACACAAACTGATTTTTTTTGTCGGACCGGAGACCTCTGGCACCGCAGTCTAATGCGTTACCTGTCGGCCACGGCGACAACTAAACGTATAGATAATAGTCAAGCTATGTAACTGGTTCACCGTTATAAATCAAAACATCAACAAACAAAATGTTTTCAGGCTACATCTTTTCAAAAAGGTAGTTTTTTGTAATATGTCAAAAATACAAAATGCATGGATAAGTGTATATTTCCCATAAGATGCAATGCTAAATTCTGGTTTAAATTAAATGTAAACAGTCCTGGTAAAAATACAAACAAAGCATCTTTAATCCGATTTGCTTACAATGGTTTTCATCGACCAATGCGCAATTTAGCCCCTGAGTCAAAAGTAACCATAAACGGCTATTCGGGAAAATGCGGATTCATCTAATAATGTTTCATCTCGACAATTACCTTACGAAAACGTGTGAAGGGCTAGTTTAAACGCAGCACCAATTTCACACCAACTCCACCTACTTAATGGTGCTGGGATTGATCAGAAGAAAGGGAAAGTCATCATGAAGCATGACTTGCATAGCTTAACATATCTCACTTAAAAACAATCTGAATAATTTAGACTACATAAAAGCTTAGAATTATCATGTTTAAGACATTTGATTAATTATTCCGTGCCATCAGAAAGGTGGTTAATGGGTTTCCACAATTTTTAAAATACATATTAGACAAACAATTCATAAACCAGGTATATGAAACTCAAGTACTAAACGTTAATTGTCAATATTGCTAAACAAAACATGCTTTGAAATGATAAAAACACGTCATATATTTGCTGGAAGTACTCCGAATTACGTTAGTACGTTACCAGTACGCTATGTTGGCTTTCATTTACACATTAAATGTGCCAACGTATAAGTTATATTGTATTTTGTCACTTAACACTGTTATTAAATTTCGTAATATTTGTGGTATTATAATCACTGCGAAATAAATTGCATTTAGGTATTTCAGAACGCAAAGTTAGAGTCGACATTAAAGTTGAGGTGTTAAAATTCCAGACATTCTTATCATTCAACCATTATGCCTTGCAGATAACTACATGTAAAAACGAGATGTGTCGTTATTGTAACAGTAATCATGTCATTAAGAATAAATGAAAAATTCATTGTTTTATTCATGAAAAATGGATGGCAAAAGCAGTAAAAATCGAACACAATGTTACCACATCACGCATCCATGACCTTAGGGCAATTAATGCTGTTAGAATTGCCTTTGAAGAAAGTGTCAATTATTTATCATCCAAACTTCTAAACGTAATATTTCTTGATAAGCAAAACACTCCTTGCCATACTTAGTTCGTGTGTTCAAAGCGGTATATGGCATGTCTGGCCTTTTAAATTAAGTCGTGTAAAATATTCAGTGTGCTCAAATATGTTACTTAAAAATAAAACCAATTGCGTACAATAAGTGAGGGAAACAGACAGTTCTCAATTAACTTTTCTACAGAATTTCCTCAAAGGTAAAACAAGGATTGTTAACCCAGACATCTTCAAGAGTTTAATTAGTAATCCGATAACTTGTTTATACGTGAATAGGTTTATCTGGACAAATTTTCGTTACTAATTATTTGTATTCACTTAGAATGTTTAATACCAGTGTAATGTAAGATTATAAACAAAATAATACCAAATAAAAAAGTGAAACTAATATAAATTATAATAATCTGTTGAAAGTCAGCATTTTTTAGTATTCTCCTGTTAAACCTTTCACTGTTTTTATTAAACTTTGCATAAATGATCATTGGTTGGACATCTACCTATAATGTAAAATGGTTTCGGTTGCATAAGTAGGTTACTGGTACAGAGCCCTTAAGGGTCAGAGCTTTCATATTTGGTATATAACACTGTCTGATTCTCCTGGCGTCATAAAATACTAACTTAAAACAACGTATTCTTCTTAAAGATATTAAGACGTTATCTTTTAAACAGATTGTTTTCCTTTTTACAATTCAACCACATAACATTAAGCAGTGAATCCTACTCCCACAAATATGAGAAACTGCCTGATAGTATTATCCATGCATGTAAAAAATAGTATAGAAATAACGATTTCGTTAAAAACGTGTGACCCGCATATTTGGTTTTGATTGATTATATATCGACGCAAAAGGTTGAACCAGTTAAATATTTGACTGCAATCGATAGGTTTACTTATTACGGTGTTCAAGATGTAACGCATCAAACTGCGATGGCAGTTTTTAGTTCCCTGGTCTTGCAACGATTTCTTTATTTTTTCTTTTCTTTTGTTTTGTTGCTGTTGTTTTTGTTGCCTTTCTGTTACAATGCCATCATCATCGGACACCCATGCCTTTTACTACACTCACGCGGAATGAAGTGCTAACGTAATGGATACGACGTGGGTATCCGACGATGCAATGTCATTTAATTTAGTATACTTGACATACTGCATGTTTGAGCCAAATCATAAAGCTATCATTTGTATCCAGATAAAGACATATCATCTTTAACCGATAAAGTGTTCAAACGGCTCATGTCATTTGCACAAGTAGGTCACGGGTGTATAAATGGGATTTCGAAAAAGCAATTGTCAAAACTTTCATAAAGGCATTTTTTCTGGTTTGCAAATAATTTACCTGTTGCCCTCAACCAAATTTTTAAAAAAAATTGAAGATTGTTTCAAAACTGGCTTCGACCTAGGATTATCACATTGACTTTCCTAATCGTTTTTAATGAAAGGCCTACTTATGTGTGGCTAAAAAGACCTTGGCCAGGGAGTCTCTTGTGAGAGACCCAGGGATGTCTTGTTTACTTTAACGATTATAGATGAACACTGTCAAAGCATTATCGTGTTTGTTCTAAGCGTTTTTTGTAAATGTTCAGCTTGAAAATTAGTTATTTAAAACATAATCTTAAGAATTCTTTAAATATCATCTAGTACCTACCTCACTGCCCTTCTTATATATCTTATTTCGACACAAGTAAAGAAAGGTTGAAAAGTGAGTTCAGACATACTTTGAATAAGCAGGAGAATTTTACTGCCTAAGCAATTTTTTTATTCACCACATTGTACTCAATGGTTTATCTTAGCAAACGTACACATGTTCTATATAATCTGCATTATACATATACAGTACAGCCAGCGCGAAACCTTCATTTGAACACCCATCACCGCGATTTACCTTAACGTGTTCGCTGAAAATGACCACCGCGATCGGTGTTTTTGCCGATATTTCGGGTGGTCACCGGCGTTTAATTGCCCACGGCAGTGAACACCGCGCGACGCGGTGTACGAACACCGCGGATCCCGATGGCCGGACACGGTGGTCCCTGGTGGTTAATCGCTTATTTTATACAATTTACATGTACATTATGTAGACGATGAA
>Ga0224511_10004763_pt1 | contig 10393 bp, 7 predicted proteins | sample SF_May12_sed_USG_2_FD_169988 | JGI IMG/M metagenome (GOLD analysis project Ga0224511, IMG submission 169988) | Sediment microbial communities from San Francisco Bay, California, United States - SF_May12_sed_USGS_8_1 | ecosystem: Environmental > Aquatic > Marine > Sediment | place: USA... | reverse complement strand
ATCAAGGTCCTGTGGTTGGTCACTAATCCAAAACTGGTCACGCCGCCAAAGCATACTTCATCTCCTTGTTTACGCACGAATGCCGGTTAATACAATTTCTCCTGAAGCAACCGCGTAATATTTTCCGCGCCACACAGAACGCCGCCACCTTATGCCAGCAAAGCGACACTCTTTGCCTGCGCGAACACCTGTTTGCCCGGCTGCAATGCCAGAAGTGCGGCGGATTTTCGGGTAATCCGCGCCAGCATCGGCAGCCCGCCGATCATCAGCCGTACGATCATCTGAGCTTGCCCTTCCGGTACCAAGGCTTCCACGGTGGCGGGAAAGATATTGAGAATACTGGTGCCGGACTGAGCTTCCAGGGTAATGCTGACATCTCTTGCGGCCACCCGTAACCTGACTTGAGTACCCACTGTTAAATCTTTACGTGGAACAGTAAAACGACCCCCGGAAAAATCCAGGTAGGTTAAATCAAACTCGCTATCATGCCCGCTGACCGTCGCCTCAATCAAGGCTTCGGCATCATCACCGTGGGCCAGACTGAGATCCAGACGCGTTAACATCTCGGATATCGGACCGAAGCCGGAAATTTTCCCGGCATTGAGTAACAGCAGGTGATCCGCCAAACGCGCCACTTCATCGGGAGCATGACTGACATAAATCACCGGGATACTCAAATCCCGATGCAAGGATTCAATATACGGTAGAATTTCCTGCCGGCGGGGAATATCCAGCGCCGCCAGGGGTTCGTCCATCAATAATAATTGCGGGTTCACCGCCAGCGCTCGGGCAATCGCCACCCGTTGCCGTTCGCCGCCGGAAAGCGACACCGGCTTCCGCGGTAACAACTGACCAATACGTAAGAATTCGATAACCCGCTCCAGCGCCAACTTGCGCTCGGCTACCGGAACCCGCTTGCATCCATATTCCAGATTGGCTTGTACCGACAAGTGCTCAAACAGGCTGGCCTCTTGAAACACATACCCCAGCGGCCGTTTATGTGCGGGCAAAAAACGCTGATTATCCTGCCAGACGGCGTCGCCCACTTGTAAATATCCACCGGCGTGGCGATCCAAACCCGCGATCGCCCGCAACAGTGTAGTTTTACCGCATCCAGAGGGGCCGAATAGCGCGGTGATGCCTTGGGTTGGAATGGTGAAATCTACATCCAGCTTAAAATCATCGCGGGCGACCAGAAACCGTGTTTGCAAACTCATGGATAGCCCACCCGATAGTGCCGATTGAAAGCATAGACTGTTACCAGCAGCACGAAAGACATCAGCAGCAAAGCCCCGGACAACCAATGTGCATGGGCATAATCCATGCTTTCCACATGATCGTAAATAGCGATGGACAGCACTTGCGTCTGCCCCGGAATATTACCGCCGATCATCAATACAACGCCAAACTCCCCCACGGTATGAGCGAAACCCAATACCGCCGCCGTGAAAAACCCCGGCCGTGCCAGCGGTACCGCGACACTGAAAAACCGGTCCCAGGGACCTGCCCGCAGGGTTGCCGCCACATCCAGCGGCCGTTGGCCGATGGCGGTAAAGGCGTTTTGTATGGGTTGCACGACAAAAGGCAATGAGTAAATAACCGAACCAATGACCAGCCCGGTAAACGTGAAAGCCAGGGGATCGCCGCCTAAGGCCTGCATCATGCTACCGATCGGCCCCTGGGAGCCCAGCGCTATTAACAGATAAAACCCCAATACCGTCGGCGGCAACACCAAAGGAACCGCAACCAGGGCCTCGATCAGAAATTTATAACGCCATCGCGTACGCGCCAGCCACCAGGCCAACGGCGTACCCAGTATCAGCAGGATAAAGGTAGTGAGCACCGCGAGCTTGAGAGTAATTACAAACGCGGTAAAATCGGTTTCATTCAACATTATGGCGTATCGTAGCCATAATCGCGGATAATTTTCAATGCTTTGTTGGTTTGTAAATAATGCAGAAAATTTCGTGCTGCGGCATTATCGCGCAACAATACAGCCTGCTGTTCGATGGCGGAATATAGGGACGCGGGAATCAGCCAGTAGGAACCCGGAATCGCCGGCTTTGCCTGTTTGATCTGGGCATAGGCGACAAAACCCAACTCCGCGTTGCCACTGGCGGTAAACTGATAGGCCTGACCGATGTTTTCGCCGCGCACCAGGCGTGATTGCATACTTTGCCACAGACCCCGGGCCTGTAACACTTCCTGCGCCGCAACTCCATAGGGCGCCAGCCTAGGATTCGCCAGCGCCAGATGCATAAACCGCCCCCGGCTCAGTATCGTTCCCGCGGAATCGACATAGTCCGGTTGTGGACTCCATAGCACCAGCTTACCCAGCGCATAAGTAAACCGGCTCCCGGGTATCGCAATGCCTTCGGATTCGAGCAGCGCGGGACGGCGCACATCCGCAGCCAAAAACGCCTCAAAGGGCGCACCGTTTTTAATTTGCGCATAATGTTTGCCGGTTGCACCGAACACCAGTATTACCTTATGCGGAGCACCGGCTTCATAAGCCCGGACCAGCGCCTGCATCGCTCCGGAAAAATTACTGGCGACGGCGATTTTTATTTCATCTGCCGATGCGTTAGACGCCAGCCATAGTAAACACGCAAGGGCTGTCACGATACGCGGTGTGCGGCTAAACGCGGTTCGGGCTTTCTCTACCGTACTATTTTTCATTTGTTTTGATAAAGCGCGAATGATCACCCGCATCAGCACGGCAATTGTCCACGTTCACTTGCATACTAAGCCACCTGCCTGACGGCGCGCTGACTGGGATTATCGGCTGATCCGGCTAAACGGTTACACTTGCAACCTTCCTCTTCCTGGCGACTTTTTTCGGTGCCGGCCGCTGGCCGGTGCCGGACGCGGGAGCAACTGCGTTACCCGCAGCCTTGGGCGCGGTCCCGGTAGCCTCGGCGCTAGCACTGGAATCCGCCCGCTGCAGAAACTCCCGGGCATAAACCGTTTTTTCCAATTCCTGCTGAAATAATCTATTTTGCTGTTGCAGGCGTTCGACTTTTTCCACCAGTGAATTGATAATTTTCTCGCGGCGTTGAAACTCCGCCAGTAACGCAGCCTCCTTGGATTTGGCATCATCAATGATTTCGTCGAAACGAATATCCGCGGACTCCAGTGTTTTTCTCACCACACCGGCGATAACCTGGGTGCTGACATTATTATTATTGAGCGAGTTCACCAATGAGCTTGCCTGATCGATAGTGTAGCGAGCGGTTTTCTGCCGGGCACTAATAAATTGCTCCGGCGTAACGTCGTCCAGAAACAATTCGTCATCATCATATATAGTGAAATCCGCAGGCAATTCGATTGCCTTTTTGTTAAATACACTCATGTCGAGTTCCTCGATGATAATTCAGTGTGACTGACAATTTCGATATCACGCTTTTGGTTTGCGAGCGGGCGAATTATCCGGCACGCGCATAAACCTCATAGAACGACAAGAGCAAACAGGTACGGCCTCTTTCTGTGGGGTAATACTGTGCATGTACCAAAGGCCTGCACAGTGGTAAGGCTGGTAACGCAATAATAAGGATAGCTTCAGATAGTCGCAACCAGCCAATCGTAATTAGGCGCGAAACAATGCTATTCAACATTAAAAGTAATGCGTTTAAGCGTGCCCACAGGAAATAACCCGGCTTGAACAGGTGACAAAAGGGTATAAAAGGCTATTGGGGTTTTTTAGTATTAGGGTAGACGTCAATACGCCGGCTAACCGGCACTGATCCAAATGGCTGATCCAAGGCATCAGGAATATTACAGTGATCATGATTAACACGACCGCACCCAGAACACACGGTAGTGCTGGCGCGGCGACACGACACTGACGCGTGCCCGCCGGCCTGGCCTTAGCGCCGGCGAGTTACGAAGAGGTCGAATCGCGCCCTTTTACCGGGAAAACCCTACTGAACCTCAAAGATCCCCATCATGCCGGCCTCCTCATGTTCGAGGATGTGACAGTGGTACATATACTTGCCCTTATTGATCACTGGATCGAAACGGCCGATAAAACGCACACGTTCGTTGGGCTGCACCAGCACGGTGTCTTTCCAGCCCAAATCAATGCCGCTGGCAGGCACACCATTACGATCAAGTATCTGCCACTGAATTGCATGAGCGTGGAATGGATGCGCCATCGGGGAAGTGTTGCTGATATCCCAGATTTCCGTGGCGCCGGACGCGACCCGTTCATCAACCCGGGTAATATCGAAAGATCTGCCGTTGATCAAGAAGCGCATACCCTGCCCCATCACCATATTCATGCTCATGACGAAACTTCTCGTGACCGAGGCATCCGCCGCGGTCAACCGGGTATTGATGTCCGCATTGGTTGGCAAGGCGGTATATAACACCACATCGTCCGTTACCGCAGTAGTGACATCGAAGCGCATCATGTTAAAAGCGGCGCCGTTGGCCAAGCTTCCACCACCGCCCGGTCCTACGGCGGAGAACGCGCGGCTTACCAGCAACACACTGTCCCCAGGCGCATATGCGCCAAAATTAACGACGATTTCCGCGCGCTCACCGGCGCCCAGCATAACGTGGTTGCTTGGCACGGGGGTATTTAATAAACCGCCATCAGTGGCGACAATATTAAAAACCCTGCCATCACCCAAGGCGATGTCGTAAGTACGGGCATTGGAGCCGTTGAACAAGCGGAAGCGGTATTGCCGGGTTTCAACCCGCAAGCCGGGCATCTCCACGCCATTAATCAAAACGTGATCCCCCAACATGCCGGCCACGTTTGCCTGATAGGCCAGAGCCCGGGTGCCGCTGCCATTGTCCGCGGCAAATCGGCGATCCTGGATGAGCATCGGTATATCATAGGCCCCCGCGGGTATCTGCCTGCCGCTTTCCAGACTGGCGCTGATGTCATCGGTTACGATAAAACCACCGGCTAAACCGTTGTAAACCTGGGTAGCGGTGGTGCCGTGGGCATGGGGATGAAACCACAGTGGCCCGGCGGCTTGCGCCAGGGTAAAACGGTAAGTGCGCGATACCCCGGCGGCGATGGGATTGTCCGGCCCGCCGTCCTCAATGGCCGGTATTTTGAAGCCATGCCAATGCACTGTGGTGGCTTCACCAAGATTGTTTTTAACATTGACGCTCATCTGTGTGCCCCGCTTAGCCTTGATAACCGGCGGCAATTGCAAACCGTTGTAGCGCATCATCGGAGTTTGCCAACTGCCGTTCGGCGTAACAACTTTGACCGCGACGCCGGCGTCAGCCGTTAGACTGTAGGTGGCTTGTGCGTCATTGGGATTACCGTCCTCGTCGTCGAGTACCGGCAAAAATTGAAATTCCGGCTGACCAACCTGTACCGAAACAACGGCGGGCGACGGATCGCTATTGCCTTGATTATCGCTGACCGTCAATTCCACGGTATAGGTGCCGGGCGTGGTATAACTAACGGTAATAGGACCGCTACCGGTGGTTGCCGACGCGTTAACACCATTAAAGGTCCAGGCATAAGTCACCGGATCGCCGTCCGGATCCACGGCGCTGCCGGTGAACACCACATTGGTGCCGGTAACGATAGTCAAATCACCGCTGCTGCCGGCGGCGCCGTTGCCGCCGTCGTGGCTGATGCTGCCGTTGGGCGCTTGATTCGCCGGTGGTGTATCGGTGACGTTCACGGTGATGCGTGCCGGCGTGGGGTCGGTATTGCCCTGATTATCCGAAACCGTCAAGCTCACTGAATAGCTACCCGCCGTAGGAAAACTCACGGTGAAGGGACCCGCGCCCGGCGACGCAGGCGCGTTGACGCCGGCGGAAAAATTCCAGCTGTAACTCACCGGATCTCCTTCCGGGTCCACGGCGCTGCCGGTGAACACCACATTGGCACCGGCGACGACGCTCAAGTTACCACTGCTGCCAGCGGTGCCGTTGCCGCCGTCGTGGCTGATGCTGCCGTTGGGCGCTTGATTCGCCGGCGGTGTATCGGTGACGTTCACGGTGATGCGCGCCGGCGTGGGGTCAGTGTTGCCCTGAGCATCGGTTACCGTCAACGTGATCACATAACTGCCCGCCGCGGGAAAAGTGGCGGTAAAGGCGCCGCCACCGGGGGTGGCGGGTACGGTGACATTGGCGGGAAAAGACCATTGATAGTCCGTTATCGCGTCACCATCGGCATCCGACGCGTTCGCGGTGAATAGCACTGCGGAACCGGTCACTATGGAAAAGTCACCGCCGGCTTCGGCGCCGGCGCCGAGCTTATGAATAATCTCGGCATTGGGTGCGCGGTTCACGCCCGGCTCATCGACATGAACGGTAACCGATGTGGCATCCGACTCTGCGTCTGAATCATCTGTCACATAAAGCGTCACTTCCGCCACACCGGCACGGGTAAAACTAACAACGCCAGGGTTTTGTTTGCGGGACCGGCGGATGGAACTGATGGCGCCGGAAAACGCCCAATCGTAGCTCAACGGTGCATCACCATCCGGGTCAAAACTTTCGTCACCGCGAAAATCGATAGTTTCACCCACAAGAATAAATTGCTCAGTAGCTGGGGAAATAACAGCGACGGGTAATTTGTTGCTTGCCTGCTTGCCGCTTGGACTGTTGGTACCGGTATTTGATTCAGGCCCGCAAGCCGTCAAAACCATTAGACTTGTTAGTACTGCGCTCAACCATAAGACCCCCGCATACCGCATATAATCATCTCCTTAACCGAGGAACGCACGTTACAGTTATTCGCTTAATATAATGTGAAAACCCAATTGGTCAAGCAGATAGGCAAGGCGGTTACCGCCGGCGACGCGGTAGTGAGGGAAAGCCATTGTTACAGACAAGTCTGATTTATGCCGCAATAAGAAAAGACGGTATAGCCGCTGAATTTTCCATTGGCAACGCGCTACTGACACTACAGGCATAAACTCATCCCCGGTAGTAAGATACGGCGTTACCGTGTGGCCATTACCCGGCACATGGCGCGTCACTGGCGAGTGACATTGGTTTAGTGATTATCTCAATCCATATTTCTTAAGACGGTACAAAAACGCATCCCGGGACAAACCCAAAGCCCTGGCGGCTTTACTTTGGTTGCTGGCGTTTTCCTCAAGAGCACGCCTTAACATGGCCACTTCGACTTCTACCAGACTGGTAACCGAAACCCTTGGCGATTTTTCATAATTAGTGAATTCCATCGGAAGATTCTCCGGCGTAATTTCCTGACCGGGCAATAATATGGTCAAGCGTTGACAGAGGTTACGTAACTCCCTGACATTACCCGGCCACGGATAGGCCCGTAACAACTTCAACCCAGTTTCCGACACACGCGGCGCTGGCATCGCGTATTCTCTGGCAAATTGTTCAAAAAAATATTTTGTCAGCAATACCACATCCTGTTGACGTTTACGCAGCGGTGGCAATTCCAGAGGCACTACATTCAAACGAAAGTAGAGGTCCCTGCGAAACGTGTTATCGGCCACCATGTCCGCGAGACTCTTATTGGTGGTGGCAATGATTCGCACATCGATACGTGAGGGATGACTGCCGCCTATGGGCAGATATTCACCGGTCTCAATAAAACGCAGTAACTTGGCCTGCACCGTGACGGGCAACTCGCTGATCTCATCCAGAAACAGAGTGCCGCCATGGGCCGCGGGAATCCGTCCCAGTTGATCTTTATCAGCTCCCGGGAAGGCGCCCTTTTTATGGCCGAACAATTCGGATTCGATAAATTCTTTTGACAGGGCCGCGCAATTTATCGCCACCATGGGCCGGTTAGCCCTGCGGCTGTGTGTGTGCAGGGCCTTGGCGAGCAATTCCTTACCCGTGCCGCTTTCCCCCTGCACTAAAACGGTAACATCTGTTGTTGAAATAATGTTTGCTGCGTTTAATGTGGTTAGTAATGCCGGAGCAGTACCCACTATTTTATCTACATCCAACCCCATAACGACCTCCCCTGAGAAACAGCCGCCCTCAAACCTACAAAATACTCGGACCTGCGAATCGGGTTTAGCACCCTGTTTTTATTGCTGGACCTAGCATACCGTTGACCTTGTCACCGGGTAAAGCCCGGGTCTTGTCCACATAACCGTCCCCAGTTCAATTTCAGCCAGGCTGCCAACGTCAAGCCGCCCTCCGGGCATCTCGCTGGCAGTATCGGTCGTGCTTCTTTTCCGGCGCCAAAACTTTATGGTAAATATCAAGCGGGTTTAACGCCCTGCCAGACCCCTCATTTGTTTCTTTTGTATTGTTACAACAACCGTCGGCGGCAGGTGTGTGATATCACTCAATTTCTTCCGTCATATCACACTACCGACTATTTCTTGATTGTTTTCCTATGTAGTTCCCGTAATCTTACCCCCACTAGTTACCTAATAATAGTGGTTATAGCCATCTGGCATAGATATAAAGTACGTTTGAGGAGGGTTGTTATGTTAAAAAGAACCGTTGCAACGGGCGTGTTTCAGGGTACGTTTGCCGGTATTTTACTAACCGGAGCGATGCTAACCGGCTGCGCCGAGTCTACCAAGTCCTATGAAGACAGAAATAAAGCCGATACCGGCACACCGGGAATGCTGAACCCCCGAATGATTGACGGCACTGACTACATCAGTGGCTACTGGGATACCGTTAATGAGTTGACCGAAGCTCACCAGGCCATGGGCAGCACGCTGACCCTGCACGACACCAAACTCGTTGCCGCCGGTCATGACAAGGCCTTTTTGAGCTGGACCCAAAGTTCTAACGAAACCGGTGCCGATGTTCAAAGCATCAAAATCATGCAAGCCACCGCCGGTGCGGACAATGTTTACAGTTGGAGCGATCCCGCTAGCCATATGTTTATGCCGGTAGGCCATACCAGCACCGCCACCGACGGCCAATTCAGCGTAAACCCCGTCAGCGGTGACGGCTACGCCATGTGGAGTGATGGCGGCAGCATCAAACTCAGTGAATTCATGGCTGGCATGGGCCACTTCATGGGTACCGCCACCCTGGGCGAGGGTCATGCGGCCAGTATCCTGGTCGACTCCGCCGGTACCGCCTATATGCTGGCGCAAGACCATATGCCAGGCGGGTTCGGTTTTCTCGTTTCCAAACGCACTGCCCATAACAACTGGACCACGATGACGGCACTGCACAGAATGGACATGATGAATGCCTATGCCATGCCCAACCATTTCTTTAAAGCGATGGTTGATGGGCAAAACAATATCGTTGTGGTATGGCTGGAAACTCAAGCGGACGCCACCCGGTTGATGACGGCGACCTTAAACACCACGGATGACACGTGGACCGCTGAGCCGATTATGATTCTCGATAACACCAATATGAATGGCGTTGCCCTGGACAGTCTGGTCTCGATGGCGGTAACCGGCGTCACCGGCACTGACAGCATTCATATCGTGCTGTACCAGGAAACAGAAACGGAAAAAGGCATTTTCGTCACCGGATATATGGCCGAACATGGCTGGCACATGGCCATGCGTAAAGACGCGCAGACAGAAACCCGTAAAATTGCCAGCGCTCCGGTTTACGGTAGGAACGGTCAAGGGCATTTGATCGCCGCCTGGGTTGAAGCCGAAGGCATGAATCAAACCGTTGTCGCGCTGCAGTACGATGCCACCAATGGCTGGGGAATGCCCATGGACCTGGAAACCGCGGCCATGAATACCATGATCAGCGAGCTGGGCCTGGCGGTGAATATGAGCGGTAATGCTCTGGTCACCTGGGTTGAAAGTGACGATACCGGTGTCCGTGTGTTGGCGGCCCTGCAGAAGCACGACGCCATGTGGGCGGTCAAGGAATTATTGGCGGAATACCCGGCTGGCACCCATGTTCACAAACCCACTGGTTTTCTCAACCACGGTGGCACTCCCAGCGTAGCCTGGAATGCAGAACACATGCATGAAGACATGCTTTCCCTGTCTGTGAATTTCGTGAACCGTTTGGCTAATGTCGAAAATGTCATGAGCAAATCCGACATGCCCGCGGATCATGGCCACATGGATCACACCGGTCACGGGATGTAATTGACCCGGCACCTGAGACGAATAACGAAACGACTACAGAGGAAATGAAAATGAAGTTTTTCTCAACACAATTTGCACTCTCCGCGCTAAGCATCGCAATGCTGGGCGCCATGAATCCGGCCCTTGCCGCCGAAGACGAAATCCCGGAAGGTTATCATCGCATGGCCGATGGTACTTTAATGGCCAACAGCCCTTCCAGCGCTACCGCACCGGAAGGCTTTCACCTGATGCCTGACGGCACCCTGATGCCCAACAGCGGCGGTGGCGGTGGCAGCCTCGATCACTCCGGTCACGGCGCTCATCAGCACGGTGCCGGCATGTTCATGCTCGACTACAAGTTTGAACGCATGTATATGGAAGGCCTGCTGGATACCACCAACAGCATCAGCCCC
>Ga0224511_10004762_pt1 | contig 10393 bp, 6 predicted proteins | sample SF_May12_sed_USG_2_FD_169988 | JGI IMG/M metagenome (GOLD analysis project Ga0224511, IMG submission 169988) | Sediment microbial communities from San Francisco Bay, California, United States - SF_May12_sed_USGS_8_1 | ecosystem: Environmental > Aquatic > Marine > Sediment | place: USA... | reverse complement strand
TGATAATGTGCAGTGAAACACCAACACAACTCTCGGTTCCGCCATTTGTTGTAATTACTCTATTCCAATGCTTTCATTTGGTAAAAGTCCAACAAACTTTTAGCATCATTAACTTAAAACTTCAAAAATAGATTACCGTAATCTATTTTTTTTTAATTTTCAAGATGATAATGCAAAAAGATAGATATATCTCAGAGTGAGTGCATCGAGTTGCTTTCTTTGATGGAACATGAATTTCAACATACGCTTGAATGAATTGAAACTGTGTACGCCTATTTCTTGCAATAAATTGATGTGTAATGTGCAAGAACAATAATACTCTACCATGCAAATATTTCTAATGTTTGATTTTGTGAGTCCAGTTCTTGTCCAGACCATTAGTTTTGTCCCCACCAGCTTCAGTGGAACTCGAGGAGCTCTACATGTGATGCCTGATGATGAAATATTACCAGCTAGGCAGCATAACAGCAAGCATTTCCATCTTGGTGCACTTGGTGATCTTGTGCTGCTCATATACCCCTTTATATGTATCTGGTGTCTGGCAACACATCCAACCCGCGACCTTTTGTTTCCGGTAACCACTTGAAAAACATATGGTAGATAGGTCAAGATTTATTTTTTATTTTCTACCTGAAAGTACATCTTTTCAGCTTGAACTTAGGGTAAGGTTACCCAATACGCACATTATTTTTCGGCCTTAGAAGAGAATATTTAGTTCTGTATAAGTGGTGGCCAGCCCATGTGTGCCTACTAACGGCCTCTGCCTAAATTAATGTAGAGGTTCATCTTAATTGTGTATTTAATTTAAACATGGTTGTGATCTATAGCAATTACTTTCCAAATGTTTTAAAATTTCGAACCTTTTAATCAAACACTGGCTTTTGTGAATAAAACACGGGCATTTATGTTTTTAAAGGTACTATTTTGTTGCCTTCAGTTTAACGCTTTGCACACGACACACATAACCAAGAAGGAAAAACAGACATGTGCACCAAACTCATCGATTGTAACTCACATTAGTAAATGATATGATCTTGGCACTGACACTTGCCAATATGAACTTTCTGAAAATCGCATTAAGCATTTACACAAATGCTTCTGGTAAACACAGCCGAATTTACAGAATACCAGTTCCTACTGTGATATCATTGAATTTTGTGGGCATGAAATTTCATTGTTTAATGACATTGGACATGTTAGTGGACACTTGAATTCAATTTATATGCAATATAACTTAAGTATTTCATTAGAATCTTAAATTCGTGAATTGCCCTTCCCACGAAAATAAATGATTTCATAGTAAGTCTTGTGCGTTTCAGCAACTGTAACTTCCCATCTTTTCCATATTGTGAACTCTAGGGTCAATCGATGTCTCACGATGTTCAATGTTACCTTGTGAACGTTTTCAATAACCTCAACAATTTTCAGCAGAATATGGTCCAATGTGTTGGATCTTACAAAGTTGATTGTGTACGGACCATTATAATATGACCTAGAGTTTGTGTGTTTTTCAATTAAATGATTATTACAAAATGTCGCAACTTCAATTCTTAAGTCATTATGTTCACTTCCACGCGTTTTGTTCTTGTGTAGCTGGTTAAACATTGCTTGAGAGCAGTGTTTTTTCGCAGTTGTTTTTCTAATCACATTTGCATGCTGTGTAAACACTACTTTACATTTTGTGACAACCCGAACCTTTGAGCCTCTTTCACAGAAAGGTAGATCTTACAAGAAATAAGAAAAGCAGTGTGTGCGTAACAATATGATTTTTTATTGAAGGTTAAAAATCAAAATTGGCAATATCCAGGAGAAAAAAGATTTGCAGTGACAGGCGAAGCTAACTATTTAATCAATTCCGAGACATATTTACAACACTTTCCTATACGCCATAGTAACATTCTCTTACAAGTTTAGTATACTAAACTGGTGTGACCAAATGATACATTGTCTATGACACATAAAATAAAAAAAATGGTACCAAATTCTTTGCATACAAAATATTGATTTACATAGTAAATAAGATTTTAATGATATAATGATGATCTTTTTTGTATATTTGGGCTATAAGTCATTTTTTACACAAAAATGTTCAAAAATAACATAAGTCTATAAACATTACATACACCAGGTGGATGATAGGGGGCAGGAGGGAGCCGAGAGGTCCAAGTGCAGTTGTCCGAGTGACATGGGGCTGGATATTGCCAGAGATGTTACGAGATGTTACATGGCAGATGACTGTAATACTATGTACACGGCACGAGATGGAACTATGCACGTGGAGCGCGATGGTACTGGGCTGTCTGGTCCATGGGACCTGCTCTCTATATATCATACACACATATCGTGCCAGTCAGCCGCGTGCACTTGGACAGTCTGAGACACCACCCCACCCACCTGTCTCCCTGATTAAGCCAAAGATTCATGAGGCTACTCACAAAATGTAGCAGCAGTGTTTCTGAGGAAAAAGACACAAAATACACTCCTGTTCTAATACCTCAACTCACCACATTGACAATAATGTAGAAATTAAGGCTTAGAAGAAATGATCAGATCTATTGTGATGCAACTCGAAACTTGCAGATTTCAAGAGGCACAAGAAGGCAAGTAACCTCACAAAGGTTTGGCTGAGCGATGGCCGTATTTAATTATTACATACATACATACATACAATGTCGGAAAAAAGCAGGAAGTTATTTTTAATTTGTTAATATTTTACTAGATTATAGCGACATACGTCATTTGCTGAACCAACTGAACATAAAGAGAAATGAACACCCACAATATTTCCTAACAATTAATAGAAAAATAGCAAACCATAACAATATTTTTTATAAATAACTTAAACAGTGAAAAACACCTTTACGGCAGTATGTAATACAATGTAGTAGTCGTCTGAAAAAACACACATCCATACTCCTAACACTAGGAAGCTCAAAAAGCAGATTCAAGACACTGATGTAACATATTCAGTTATTACTTATTAAAGTACAACAAAAATTGATTTTGACACTTGCATGTATCATACATCACTTCAGCATAGGTAAAAAATTATTGTCCGAAAAGTTCTGATGGTGTCAGTTTGATCGAGATATTTGTCAACAAATCCTGACAGCGAAACGGGCTCAATCATCGAATCATCGTAATTGAAATGTGAATGAAGTGTGTAGACGTTATAGTTCTTGACGACGGCTTCTGCTTACATGCCAGCCAATTCAGCAAATGTCTGATCCAGTTCATCGCTAATCTGCTTGTATTTCTCCTTTTCTGCGAGCAACTCATCTGAAATAGCCAGTAAACCACGGTCAGAAAGGGTTCAGACATCAAACTATCAAAATCAACACCATTTTTATTATGATATTGACCAAACAAACTTTTGAACACAGACTTAAAAATTGTCAAAAGATGCCAATGTTATCTTATTTTAAAACAATATAATATCTTTACTTCATACTTCATACACAAATCAATATAAAAGGCTAACTTTTGTCTGAAATAATAATTACATTTGTATCAACCAAAATATGTAAATGGGTTACGTTAGTAGTTGCAAAAATCACACTCAGAATGTCATGCTTCAGAACACAATGCATTCAATAACCTTCAGGTTCAATGTTATCACACATGATCTATATATTATTCTAATTATTATGTAAATCAAAGTTATGTAAACCTCAGTGAAAGCTGAGGATACATGAAACAGATTTTGCAAGTTATGTCAATTCATTTAACTTTGTTAAAAATGTACCTAGTTTTTATTAGTTATTCATATAAATCATTATTATTAAAATATGTGCACAGCAAGAAGACAATTTACATTGTAAAGTACTGTCAAGCTAAGAATGATGTCCTATTGCAGTAATTAGATAACCCCACTCTATACTTCACCTTTACTAATTTAGCCATCGGCCAGTGTGTTTACCTTTGTATACTACATGATGATTACACAGTGGGGCTAACATGCTCACAGATTATCGAGGTCGGCGAACGTGTTTTCCATCTCCGCCTTCAGGTCGAGGTATTGAACCCGCAGGTCTTCGTAGCGCTCTGCAAGACACGCCCACACAACACATGCAGTAGTCATGGCAAAGGGGGAACACACACACACAAACACAGGCCAAGTATGGCCACCAACCATGGCTGCTCACGAAGTCACAGTCCATGGTAACCATGCAGGTTTTAATAATCAAAATTGTGTTCTCTTGTAATTTCAACAAATGTCACCCGAGGTAGGTCCCATGAACTGTGGCTTTAACCCTTACAAAGTTTGGAAGAAGGAAAAGCGAACCTTCCTCCTACATTGACCAGTGTTGACCAGAACCATGATCTAACACAGTGACTTAGATGCTGCACAAGTACAACCGCTCCGACTTCAGACATGTCCACCCTTGTGCATTCACTTACAACACCCCTAGAAATCTTGCACAGCCAGCAGGGCAAACTTGAGCTCATTCTCAATTATCCTTATATCATTTTCTACAGCTGCGCAGTTCTCTAAATATACCAAACAATGGTAAAAGCTTTTTAGTAGCATTTTTTTCTTTTATTACAGAAAGCGACTGGAATAACAATGTTCCATTTCCCCCAAAACTAGGACTGATTTGTGAAATTCTACTTTACTTTATGTGAATGAATAAAATGTGATCTAAAGCTTCAAGCTTGTATAATATGAAAGCGAAAGTTGAGAAGAAACCTACTCTCATTGGTGTCGGCCTCATTTCGCAGACGGACATTTTCCCGCTCGGCATCCTCAAGCCTGCGTTCACGCTGAGGACAACAAGCAGTGGTTCATGCACGAGGAACAAGGGGCACACACAGTTTGCTCACAATGCTGTGTTAGTCTCAAACAACCAAGGGCTTACTCTCATTTTCCGGTAGCAAGTGTTCGAAAAAATTTTTTTAATATTCATGCCAAATCTTGCCATGAAAGTAAGCCTCGGTTATAAATCATTAATCACTAAGATTAAGTTACTGTAGAACTATCTTCGGGCTACTCATCATTCCTGTACAAACAAAAATCAAACTTTGATGCAATGTCGTGCAGAAATCAAAACAAAACTGATCTTGCTGGAATAGTCTGAAATAAAACTAAACTTCATGCAGTTAATGTAAGTGGTTGACAAAACTGAAGGGCTGTTTTTTTTTATCTATTGATATTCATTGAGTGAGAATTAGCCCCTTAGTTTTGTTATTCAATATCAGTGATAAATAGGCTTGGACAGTACTTATAGCTTCTTTATCTGCCCCAAGGTCATTAAGGTCGTCCAAAGACAAATTAAGGTCATTTAATTTTTTCCTTTTGTTACAATTAAATCTATCTTTCAAAATGCACACTTTCAATTTTCATTATCTTTTTATATATATTTTATTTCAGTGTATCCCTTGCAACAGATTTTCAGAATACTTGATAGTACAAATGTCAAGGTCATATTGGTGTGATGTAAGGGTACAGGCCTGTATGCACGATACCTCGCATGTACATAAGTATAGGGGCTATATGAGGGGCCATAAAGGCACATGGAGTGTAGGACAAGTGTATTACATGTGATACAAATCATAATGTACATGTGCTGGAGTATGGATGGGAGTGGAAATCACAGGGCAGTGAAAACCCTTACAAGCCGGCCTAAAAGTCAGTGAACCAGACAGCCTGTTGGTCATAAGGCGATTGATCTGCGCTAGGTGCGGTGGGGTAATGAAGCATTTGATGGGGGTCAACTTGGGCAGGTCGTGGTGGAGTGTATTTCTTGGGTGCTGGGCGAGAGCCCAAGTCTGAAATGAAGATCGCACCAAATGCATCCCTGACCTTCCCAAATAGACTGACCATTTGTACAATAAGTTTTTAATACAAAAAATAATTATGGTATTGAGAAATTGAGTTAAAAAAATTGTCTTACAATACATCTCTATCCAAGCCTATTTTCTGATCTCTAATATTAGTTTTTAAACAACAAAATCAGCAAGTGTGAAAATCTTCATTTCATCAACAAGCCAACAACACATGGGCAGAACAGTCAGTCTCTCATTCCCATCATTCTCCGTCCAAATAACAATCTCTGAAACAACAACGAATCAGTTCAGTCTCAGACAGCCGAGCAAGTGATGCTGGCATCACGCGGGGTCGGGGGTTGTCATGCTGGGCGGGCACCGTTGCCCGGGTTACCTTCTAATCTGTCAACCTCCTTCTGCAGTTTGTTGACCACTCGCTCAGCCTCAGCCGCGCGGTTCTCAGCCTACATGGAACCAGCAGTTATATATTATTGGGGTCACTAATTGGCAAAATAGTTTTACAATAATATTGAATACTGGATCAATTGTGTAGTGAATCATATATGAGAAAATAAAAGACTTAGACGTATGTGTTCGTTTATGAACAATCTTGGAGTTCTTAAATTTAGGAACAAGAATCTGAAAATATATTCTGTCTAGGAAATAGCCAGATTTTTTTTAATAACTAATTGGAACATGAAACACATTTAATAATAATAGTAATAGGTATATTTTGTCTAACAAAATAATGGCATATTGAGATTGTATAAGAAGAGAGATTTATTGCAAGGATTATAATGAAAACATTGACTATTTAGAAAGATTGTCCTAGAACATTTAACAAGCATCTAAGCTGTATTGTAAGCTAGTGGCATGCGGTCAATGCGACTTACGTCCTTGAGTCTCTGGGTCAGGTCACGGATGGTTTCCTCGTAGCTGTCCTCGCGCTGAGATGCCTACAACACAAAACCATTACCATAGCAACGCGATGCACACTGCCTTGTGTCAGAGGTCGCAAACTAGTTTTTGAAACCCCTTAGAAATTATCTCAAGGCCAAGGCATTGGCGTTGATTTAGATTTGATTTTGTATGTGTGTATGAAAAAATTATTATCAAATCAAGGTTGACAAAGACAATTTCTGAACGGATCGTCTTTAAAAACCTCTTGACATATGTTGTAGATCTACTGAGTATTGTTAAAAAATGTATCTTTTATTAAAAACTGTTACATTTAAGAAACTGTTTTTATTCAAGAAAAGTTAAAAATAATAATTAAACCTGGAACAAACTCTTTTAGTTACATCTAACTTAAAAGCAAATATGAGCTGATTTCAGAACTGAAGCAACAAGTATATTTTTGTTAAGTTTTGAATTTATTTTTGTGGTTATCAATACTATTTAATACTTATATTTATATGCTACTATTTCACTTCTGAAATCAACCCACATTAAATCAATGACGTAAAACCATAAAAACAACAGACTACATCAAAATACAAATGATCTGTTGACATGACAACGATGGCCACATATTCTACACACTGGTCTTCTACTGGCCGGGCATGCAACCTGTTAAGAGAATGCTGCATGTTTATACAAATCGCAGGCTCAGATATTGCTGCATGCAACTGTGTTGTTTCTATGTATTGCATTAATTTCAATGTGCTTCGAGTTAATAAAACATTCCTTTCTAAGTTTCTGTTTAAATCTGCATTACCATGCATTTGCCAGACATAGACATTTATACTGTTAACAATCTCAACTGTGCGCTGTTTTTGTTTCTTTTATTATGCTTTTTTTACCTTTTGTTATAGATTATACAATATTGGACATTTGACGCCATAGTTACACAGTGCATGCTAAGCAGGAGCGCAGGCTACAGCATGTAAAACTAACAGTGTGCTGGTTACTTCCGATAATGCACACAATTCTGTAAACTTGAGAAAAACATTAATATCCATAAAACTAGTAAAACTCAATTGTAAAAATGTTATACAACATTGCACACCCATTTTCCGAAAATCGTACAAAACACTATTAAAATAATGTATTTATAACCACAAAAGAATTTTTTATACATTATTATAATCCACTTTGAGGTTTTCAGCTTTCTTTAAATTTCATGGCCCCAATGCAATACAGTACTTACACCCTAAATAAGTACAGTTTTTAAGTGAAGGGGTACATTGTATGTTTAGTGTTTTCACCCTCCGACAGTTATAAGAGGGGGGAGTGTGTGCAATGTTGCCACGACTACTCTACAAGCACTATGCCGTATAGGTCCCTGATGGGGCCAGCAAACACAGCTCCTTCAGCCAACTGGAATAGAACATCAGTGCCACACAACAGACCGGTACCCGACTCGTGTCTCATTACAAAACTTATATGATTTTTTTTAGAATTTCACATTTACAATTTGTAAAGGAACACATGTTAACTAAGCCATGTGATGTAAACTTCAGTGATTTCATACTCCATGCTCTGTGCAAGTTTTGTTTTACATGGGAATCAGTAGGTAATTATTGTTAGGGTGATATGTGTATGACACTGATCATAATACTTTAGCTTGACATTTATATACAATACATGATGACGGTATATATATGAACATCAACATGCACATGTCAACACATAGTAGTAATAGTAGTAGTAGTATTTGTTGATGACGTTTCCCTTCAAGCAGCATGGCCTTGCAAAAAACCATGCCTGTGAGAGAACACTGGTGCGTAGAGACGTGTTACCTCCTGTTCACTTATTTCAAGTGATTTCATGTTGTTGCCTACAACTTTCAATTCCTCCTCCAGTTCGAGAATTTTCCTGCAATGCAAACGTTACGGTTAAGGCTACGATACACCATACTGCAAGTCCCTTCACGTTTGTCTTACCTGGTCTACAGCGTTCTGGAGAGCCTTAGCGTTATTGCCCACGACGGCAAGCTCCTCGGTGAGTTCAGTAATTTTGCTGAAAAGTAAGAAATCCTGTTACTGGACAAGTCATCATGGTGAACAGCAGGGGTTCAGGTCGCAGCGGCAACATGGTGCAACAGCAGCAGCGGCGGCGCCAGTGCCAGTCGGCGTGGCAACAGCAGGAATGCTGGGAGACACACAGGTACAAACGGCAACCACAGTCACATGCTAGGTACATCACTCGGCATGCTCTACCATCTTTCTTTGAGGGCAGACACAGAAAGATTCACAGTTACTTTGTCAATCAAAACACAAGGGACTTGCAGTAAACCAAACAAAATAAACATTAACTGTACAAAAGTCAAGCAAAGGTGAGCTCCCATTGTCCCAATTCTCACCTGTGCTTGGCTATCAACTATCAATCTAACGTACAATTTGTATACAACACATATCCAACATTCAATCAGCTTTTCTTGGCACAAGATTTTCCCAAAAGTAACTTTATCCGAAACAAATTAACATTCTACCCTTCAGAACCTTGTGCCTCATGCTGTATAAATAATGCAAAAGATTTGTTTTCGAAAACACATAAAAAGGTGAAGTGAAGCCAAACCTTTTGCATCTGAGACTATTTGAAATGCCATCCCTTTACTCCCACTTTCCTGTACAATTTTCCTCCCGCCCTTAATGAAGTCGCCATATTAGTCATAGTGCATAACAAGGGGTGGGTGGGGTAAGGGGGGACCTACCTTGTAGAAGTCAGACTCAAAACTGCGTGCCTGCTGGCCGAGACTCATGTGTTCAGCTTCTAACTCTTGAACTTTCCTGAAAGTGGCCACAAGCACACTCACACATCATGCACAAGCTTTAACTCAACCATTCCATTAGTCAGTATCAGACTGTTAAAAATCTTTACTTTCGCTTACTAAAATGCAATTTAATCAGTTTTTATATATACAAAAACTAAAGTTCTTTTATTTAAGAAAAAATAATAAGTTAAACTCTAAACAAAGGAGTAAAAAATAAATAGGTAAATCAAGCATGTACTTTTTGCTCAAAGTATCATTCATGGGTTCAATATATTATTAAAATGTTATGGATTGTGATAATATTGATTGAGATTTTATGTAAATAAAACTTTTGAAGTTCATTCAAAGGATTTCAAAACAAACAAATCAAAAATGAAAATTCTGTAAAGATAGCTTTGAGCAAAGTCAGCAACTTCTCAACTGAATATCAATCACTGCACACCAAACAGGTGAAAAGTTGCAAAAGGGAGCCAGCCAAACAAGCACATGCAACAAGAAAAGTTATCACAAGTCTACAGATCTAAACTCTGAAAGAGAATTTTAACAAATATTCTGAAATACTTGGAACTGCCTATCTGAAAGCAACTTTTTAACTGCTATTAAACAATGCAAGGTTGCCCAGGCTTTACATATTTCTTACTGTTTCTTATATTTAAAGACTGGAATCATGTTGGTTTTAACAAGTTTCTTTCTTAGAAAAATACTAATCAGTTGCTACCCTTTCATCAAGTTTTTTTTCTTCAGATAGGCAGCCGATAAAATCCAGAAGAAGAAATGGTGGAAAAACATGAGAAATAACCAACAAAAATACCACCCAGTAGATTAAATGTTCACCCTATAATAGGCATAACACACATTAGAAGACGAACCCTATCATTAAGTGCACAATGGCAATTTAGTTTTATTGGTCAA
>Ga0224511_10004761_pt1 | contig 10394 bp, 4 predicted proteins | sample SF_May12_sed_USG_2_FD_169988 | JGI IMG/M metagenome (GOLD analysis project Ga0224511, IMG submission 169988) | Sediment microbial communities from San Francisco Bay, California, United States - SF_May12_sed_USGS_8_1 | ecosystem: Environmental > Aquatic > Marine > Sediment | place: USA... | reverse complement strand
TTAGAAACTAATATCGACGGCGGCCATTTTGATTTGACCTTTTGAAGGTCAAGGACTCAAAGTACAGCCGTGGTTGAGCAAAAAATGGAATCAGCATACCTCAAATATGTAAATAGACATGACTACCTGCTTGTACTAAAAAATGCCGTTAGAAGTTATATTTTCCCAAAATTAAACTAGTCTGTAAAAGTCAATATCGCCAAACAGCAATAATTAATTGTGTACCCGCATGACAAAGATAAACATTGTAAATATGTAAGGGCAGAAATCGGTCTGACCCGTACACTGTTGGACCAACAAGTACAGGGTAAAATCGCCAAATTGAGTAATGTTAAGGCTATACGAACCTTAGGTTTTTCCTTCCTACATAACTAAAAAATATGCTATTTACACGTTGTACATATAAGCATATAAACGGAAGCGTACCCGACACAATACACCAAATTGTTTGTCGTTTCCGGCGCCCGCCATGATGAAGCCGTCTTCTGTTGCAAAGGCCTGTACAACTCAAGGAATCCATAATGTTGTAATACAATGTACATCATGAAGATATTCAACTGTAGCAAACAGTCAAAAGATGTTTGGCATGCATTGAGAGAATATAAATCTTGTCTGAATCTAACATTGTTTCATGATACGATGTTATCATTATTAACAGAAGTATAAATATAATTGTGTGTAGATCTTTGGATTATTTTATGACATATACCGCGATGTAGGTAGGTATACGTATTTAGTTAAACTAACATAAAAAACACGAACATTAAGCTTATACAAATGTATACAATATTGAGTTCCATGGTGTCCCAGTGTTTGGTACACAGGTAGCTTTTCATAGTTTACCCTTTAAACAAATGCCCTACCTGGTAAGGGACTATACTGGCGTGTGCCGTGCCCCAGCGTTTAGCCTCCTGGCCAGCATTCAGGTAATTACTTGCAATGTTCACAAGGGAGGCAACCTGTCAATGCATTAATGCGTCTGATAGCGGATTCTTATTAAAGGTGTATGCATGTCTTCATGTTTATATGTCGTTTGCTGGTATACATTTGTATATAACACACAAGTTGTATCATACATATTCTTTATCATACTCTCATGATATATCCAGGTGTCATGAATCGGAGAAAGTGGGACGAATAAACGTACAATTGTTATGACACATATTCAGTTACTGTGCCCACTAGTAGTCAATCAGTGCGAGATTAAATTGGAAATAGGGATTACAAATGGCTGTAAAATCATTTCATTACCAAATTCATGAAAATGGTCTGCGGCCTAGCCCTTGCTGGCAGATAGTAAAAAAGTTTAGGTTTAGTTTTTAAAAGCAACTGTACATAAGGCGTTGTAGCACAAAATATGATAATATATATTGAAATAATTCACAGCGTTCCACATGTTTTCCCTGTTTGTATTTATCCCTTCCTGTTATGTGCCACTAAACCTCATGGCCTGGGAAAAATATTATTTGCATGCGTTTGAGATTCCCAATAACACTTGCTCACCTGCGTGGAGAGGAGGTTGCAGTCGATGTGTTGTCCTCGACCGCTGCGGCCCCGGTGCAGCAGGGCGGCCAGTATGGAGCCGTAGGCGTACAGCCCCGTAGACAGGTCCGTCATCGCGACCCCCACCTTACACGGGGAACCATCCTGCAATGGCATTAGGTTATACTCATATGTACATTGTATAAGGTCAAACAGAAAAAAGTGGTATTTATACAATGTAGTTAATAATAATTATAACTATATACGACATTCCCATTTTTATAAACGAGGTTTTCGTGGGGAGCTGTACCGAGATGAACAATGATAACATACACATACATGTAACACATAACGCAAAACCAGTGAAGAATTGTGGTCAAAAGAATATATGGGAATACATTGCACATCCTACAACATGTGAGTGTAGACCTACAGTAAACATTGCCTGATCATTGGACAAACCTCTGGTCCTGTTATATGCGTAAGTCCACCTGTTGCCGCGACAATGACGTCATATCCGGCTCGGTTGGCATCAGGCCCGGTCTGACCATACCCTGTACAAGAAAAAGTATCAAAAGTATGAGTAAATTTCAACTTTTTACCCTTGTAAAAGGATAACACTGATAAAATCATACGATATTAAACCATTTACACCCCATAAACACGGTAACTATAGATGTATGCTACCCTAAAAGCATCGTCGGCAATCACAGTACATGTACTTACTTCCGTTATACTCCATACTTACCGTGGCCAATTTGACTGGCAAAATCTCGTTTCCATGAATATGCGGGGCAGGGGAGACCAATCTTCTTCCAATGAAATTGCATGTTACAATGAAGTAATCTTCAATACCAAGGACGTCTTATTGGGTATTTTTTAACTTAAAATAGAAACCAACGCACGTGTTTACTTTCATTTTTAATGGTACCAAACCTTAGATATAAAACGTCATTTCATTGGATAGTTTTCCGCAGTGGTTTCCTTGCGGAACCATTAAAACTGCCCCATTAATTATTCATGATTACCAGATTTTCCTAACCAAATGGTCCACGGTACATAACGCAGCATAGCGGTGTAATGTATTGTGTGATAACCGACGATGTCCATAAAGGTTTCTTTTCTAAAAACCTCGATGTAAACACATTATAACTTAAAGGACTTAATCAAACCTTACAAGCCCGTCCATGGGAATAAGTCAAATGAAGCCTCACCAGTGATGGAGCAGTAGACGAGTCTCGGGTTGACGTCAGCCAGTTGTTTGTAGCCAAGCCCCATCGACGCCAGCTTCCCAGGGAGGTAGTTCTCCACGAGGACGTCACTGCTCAACGCCAACTGGAGGTCATATGTAAACTTATCATAACACTGCCAGTTTGTGGGTTTATACATTGGCAATTTGTTGTATATTTAAATGCAATATAGTTTGTCATTTTAACAACACGGTTGTTATAACACTATTTAAAAATAAACAAATGATAGCTTGTTGCAAAAAGACGAAATATTATATACAAGTCTTTAGTAGTTCACCAAGAGCTATACTGACAGTATAAGCGTTGTGTTTTATGATCTTTTATTGGGTTTAAATATTGTAGGTTTCCGATATGTTTGAAAGCATATGTTTGTGTTCTACATTTCCAGTCGACATAACAACGACTCTCATCCTATAGCTACAAATGGTAGAAATATCTTGTTAGACAAATGCTAATGAAAAAAAGATCTTACTTTTTCATATTGGTTAAAATATTGACACATGAAAATTGACTTAAATAAATATACCCGACATTCCAATAGACGAAGTTCCTAGTCCTGTTTGTAGAAAAAATGCGGAATTGTCAATCGGCAATCAAATCAAAACATGAACGTACCTGTTTTACAATGTCCTGCCCTTCTTTACGTTTCAAATCTATGCAGATACTCTAAAAAGAAGATATAAACATGTTGATAATGCATTGCAAAATTATTTTAATTTAAATAAATGTATACACGTATAGACTAGACGGCTCATCAAAAAGATATGCCATGACATGACCGTATGTAGTTAACTTGGTCTTTTTTTAAGAATCGATGCTATTTGGTTCCTCTTGGTGTGGCCCATGTTTAGCCCTGGTAACAAAACAAGAAACAACGAATTTGCGCAGACATGCGCCTTAATATGTTGTTATAATATCATTATAACTAAAACACAGAACGAATTAAATTCACGATGGTTGTTAAGCAAAAACGTTGCAGTCACTCGCATTGGCACCTAATATAGAAAAACCCATGTATGTGTACAGTTATAAAAACCATTGCACATTAATGATCATGGTGGGACGCGCACATGTCTGCAAACATTGACTGAAAACCTATCATAGTTATTCACGAACCTACTGGTGTACAGTGATCTACTGACAGTAAACATTGCTAGTCAGGTACCTGTCTGTTGCTAATCACGTACATATATGTTGCTAATAACACATCTGTTTGTTGCTAATAACGCACCTGTTTGTTAATAACGCACCTGTTTGTTGCGGTTCACGGACAGGAAGTAGGCGGACTCTGTGCCACAGAAAGGAGGACCCCATGATCGGGTGTCGTCACCTGTGTCTAAATGCGTATTGATCCATGTATTCATTAAGATTAAAACATTCCGAAAACGACGATGTTTGTTGTATTTGTTTTACATAGCACAATATAACATTGATATCTACTATAATTTACAATCTCTTCCCTTATTCTCCGTTTGTTCTTCGCCACTCGTGAAAATATGATTTTCTGTAATCACTCGTGAACCAAAACTCGGTATCCTACCAAAACCAACAAATATCAACTATTTATTCCGCCATTCATCGGTATTTTTTTTTCTTTCATCATTTTTTATGATCGTTGTCATCAAGAGTTTGTAAGGCATATTTAAGAAATACTTCACTAGATATAAAAGTAGGAGGAATGTGAAGAAATCGTGTTCCTCGTGTGTTTAACGTAACAAGAATGGAGTATTTGTGCCACCGCTGTCCTTCAACTGCAGGCCATGCGGTGGCACCGGTGAAAAACAATATATATATATGTTATTTTGAAAATCATAACGACCTTATCATTCAAATAAAACAAATTGTCAATCGTTGCAAGAAAAGCTGGGACGTTTTGCTTTCTATAAAGAAGCATAACCTGTCTTGCCATATTGAATATTTAAGAGTTATTCCCAACATAACCATATTTTGATATTTTCTTTAAAATGTATTTTACAGATTTGTATACAAAAACTGGTAACGGCTGAAGTGTTCTTAAAATGTGAAAAAAGCACTTTTTTATAGCATCATGAAAACAGCGTGGACAGTACCTGGCTTTTCTACCTTGATGACTTCTGCTCCAAGGTCCCCCAGTATCATGGTGCAGTATGGGCCGGCAAGCACTCTGGAAAAGGAAAATAGAAAATGGCACATTGACAAAATCTGCACATTCAAGCCTGCCAATAACGACGGTCAATCACATGAAATAAAGCGATGCTGCAAGGTATGAATTAAAACTCTATTCCTGTGTGTGATACTCGATCACTAGAACAAAAACGAACACATACCACATTGAACAGATGTTTTTTAAAAGTGCTTTATAGGAATATGGTAATAGCCGACAATATCGAATACAGTGAGTACTTAAAAGTGTTGACCAGTGTATATAATTATGCATGATTATATATAAATTGTTATTCGGTTTTGCAACATATGACAATGAATATGACTGACCCATTAACATAATTTTTAAAGTCAACATTTTTATTTAGAAAATTATACAGAATGCAAAAAAAATGTATCTCGCAAGCGACCGATTTAATTTTTAAGAAGGTTAGATGCTGGTCCGGCATTTTTAAGAACGATGAGTTAACAGCTAAAAATTGTATATATATTATAAGTGTTTTACCGGCTAAGGTCGAGCACACGAATCCCATCTAGGGGGCCCTTTGCATGTTCAGTATTGGTTGCGTCGCTGAAGCATCGCTGTAACACACGGCTACATAGACGATCTAAATACGCTTTGCTGAATGTGCGTCTTTTGCCTGAATAAAAATAAGTGAAAAAGATGTGTTCCTTAAAGAGGATCTTAGATAAGAAGAATACTTTATAAAGTAATTCGATTCTACATTAAATTGTGAATTGCTAAAAAAGATCAAGAACACAATTAACCAATTTCTGCAAATAATGCATGCGTTTAACTTTTTTAATGAATCTGTACAAATGTACAAAAATGTATAAAATTTAACTTAAAGGATAAATAAATCGCAACAATGCAACTAAAATAACATTTAAAATTCTGCCCACAGGAACTCGGCATTAACAAACAAAGGTAATGATGTGCTGATTGTTTAAATAATATACACATACATACATAGTATCAACATCTATCATTAAAATCAGGTTTCTGTGATTCTGCCTTCTTACCTCTCAGGAGAGATAAGCCTCGATGCAAACATTGACTGTTCTTCATGACAAAATTATAGTTGTTTCCCTTTGGTAAACATATCCACAATGTTAAAATGTAGAATGACAAGTATAGTTTCTGCTTTAAATCGTTAAAATGCACTCAAAATATCCAAACTTAATATGCACCATTTCCGCGTTCGACTGAAGTGATTTTCCATCAGATGCAAACAGAAAATATCAATACACCGTTCGGTTAACACACTCCGATTATCACTTTAAATGTAAACTAGGTTAGGGTCACTTACACTAAAGAGTGTAAGGTTATGTACAACTATTATAATTGCATGTGCGGTAACGTATAATAACGTATATAGTTTTCTAATAATAATTTCTTTTTGCATATTTTGATCACATTTAACAATGGTCATTTTCAATAGCAGTGGTCAAATATGTTGCCAATAACAGTAAAAAATATTCTTAAATGGGAGACACAAAATGGTGCTTACAAACACACAGACCTAAAGATGGCACAGTTTAGTTTACTGTACTTGTCCACTTAGACATTCGACAACGAGGGTGCGCATTTCCTACAACTAAATTGCTTTGGTTATCAATCGACCCACATCTAAACTTGATACTATATATTAATGGAAAAAAAATACTTTTTTATACAGTAAATCGTTATTTATTTGGCAAGTTAATGCTATTTGTATTATATAAGTACGCGATCGGAAGGCGGCGGGTGCGATATACATAACTGTTTAACTTTATTGCTTTTGTTTGTAAATCGACCAGCATGAGCATCTAAACGTCTTACTATTTATTAAATTAAATGCAGAAATATAACTGATTTTTTATTTGGCAAGGTCATGCTATTTCTATTTGCAGTACGCGAGCGGAGAGCGGCGGGTGCGATATGCGTAATTCCAGTGGCGGATCCACAGGGCCGTCGCCGGCAGTTGAAAAGTGGTACGACCAAATTGTGTCTGAGGACTAATTCTAGGGGTGTCGGGACATGCCCTCCCCACCCCCATTCCGAAATTTCTTTTAGCCTGTATCGTCATACACGCATTTTAACGCTTTTCCGAGTCATAGTTTTACACATTTTTTAAAGAAAAACATTATCTTGCATGATAGTTCATTTTTTGTAAAATTTTATGAAAACGCAACTAAATAAACAACAATTGAATATCGTTATTGTGTTAGTCTACGACAACTTTTTTTAGATATCATTTTCAAATTAATCAAAATTCTACTTTTTGTTATTAAATTTTTATGAGATAATAATTATATTAATAGTTTAACAAGCATAAACTTAAACAAAACATGTATATTTGTTTAAAACATTTATATTCAAACAACATGGCGATATTTTAAAAGACAGGAGTATACAAAGGATACACGTTGTAAAAAAGGTCCCACGAAGTCGAATGACATTAGCTCAACTTTTAATAGTTAAGGAAAATGTTTAATCAAAGAACCTAAGTAGATCCAAATGAGTAGAACTATTGATGATATTTAAATTAATTAAATGCCCCAAAAATGCACTGGCGGCACTGGCGGCGTTCCCTCGATGCGCAAAACTCAATTTTGTCAAATTTCATTTTATCTATACATTTTGATAATTTTGATAAGATAATTTTGCAATATATGATACATTTATACATTTTAAAGATTTTTTACCCTCGATCATTTTAAACGGTAGGTCTGTATTTTACATTGTTATAGTCGAAATAAATGCTGCTGTCATGCGTTTGTTCGTTGCAAATTTTCACGCATGTGGTGTTTCGCTCGTTGCACGAAAATAACGCTTAAATCATGTATAAGCATTTTTTCTATAACTTGTAACGTTATCTTCAATAATGTTATAAGTGTAAGTAATTAAGTTTATATATTAAATATTACAATGTCAAGCAAGCTCTTTAAGTTTGTTATCTATTTTGGAACACTCAGACTTGTATCTTCCCTTTTAATAAAATTAATATACATGTACATATAAGGATGCCAGACACGCAAGTTATTTTCTTTTAGTTTATTGTTTAGGTGGAACATTTGTAAAATGGCGGGAGGGGGAGTTGTTCAGGGTTGAATCTGTCGCTGACACAACAATGAAGGCTGGTAAACTCCTCTCAAATACCATATAATTTTATGCGTGTGTTGACGTTTGTTTTGTCGTCGATATGTTAAATTTCGTCAATTGGACCCAAAAAAACGAAAGGATTTCTACTTCTAAAGACTTAAATATTTATAAATCGAGCTGCCAGACTTGATATGGTTATTTTGTTTTAAAGGGAGGAAAGTGCATGTAAAATGTCGAAGTTATCCCCCGCTTTAGGTATACGGTTGACAGCATACCCTACTGTATTTCATGGTTAATGACGGCTTAATGGCAGTGGCGTAGCTTGGCATACTCCAGTACGCAAGTGCGTGAGATTGAAAATTGAAATCAAGAAACTGGAAAAGGCTAAACAGTTAAAAATGCAATAAAATCCTTGTTAAATTGGGGTTAGGGGTAAAGTTATAAATATGTTTATTTCATTTTAACAATACACCTTTTTTCTCGATCGCTTCGTTCGCTCTAATTACCCTATACTATTTATTTAAAAATGTGTTTTTGTTTAGGTATCCTATCCAAACGCGATGGTTGAATGAATTTAACCCCAAAGAGTTCGCTCTCTCCGCTCGCGCGTTTAAAGCTTTATTATATTATATTATACAAAAGTTCATTTGGCCAAACATAAACAAATGATTTTGTCGATTTAATCAACTTAATGTCTGACAGTAAGGAGGAAAGGATTTCATAAACGCCGACTGCACATCACACTGCGTGGGAAAAATCACTCTGACCATTTGAGCAGATTTTGGTGTGTGCTTATATTGCTATAAATATATTTAGTAAAATCTGTTATACAATGCACAGTATTGGTTTGTGAGCATTTATCAACTAATACATTATAGACAATCATTATTGTTGCGTTAAGCTAGTGTTTCTATAGCGTTTACTACATTGCATTAAAAAACGTATTACTAGTTTATATACGACCTATACATATCAAGAGAACTATGTGCCGTTTGGTCAAATAGACCGCTGCTGTTATACCTTTTGAACCGCCTTTACAAACTACCATTGACTAACCGTGCGTTCAGTAAGCATTTGTATACGCGAACGACAGCGAACGTTCGGTAATTTAGCCAATCACAGCTTGCCAATTACCGAACGTTTGCGGTCGTTCGCGAACAAAACAGCTCACTGAACTCGCTGCTGGTTTAGGTATGTAACACACATGTTCCGATGTTTACCATATATTTCTGCACATCACTGTAATCATCGAACATAGGAAGAGTGGTCAATACCGTCTATCGTTGTCCAGCAAACTGAACAAAAATGCTGTTCACTTTTATGCAAAATGTAAAGTGCTATTGTTTGTTTACTTTTAAATTGCATAAAAACATAAGCCATCTTGCAAATTACTGTTTATTGAAATAATACAAATGTTAAAATATAAAAATATACGATATTTAAAAAAATCGAATATTAAAAACATATATTTAGAATAACAGTTAATGTATCACATGAAGTTAAAAGTATATTGTTACACTCAATATTGTAAAGTAAATGATAATATTTTACACTATTTACTGTTGATAAAAACAACCTTATTAACAGTAAAATGACAACTGCTTAGTTGGGTACACAATAAACAACACAATGAGTTTGCACAAGGAGCGTACATAGCTTAGGCAAAAAACTAGCCTTTGAGTCACAAAATATGATTTGTAGAAACGAGATCTGCTTGGCAGATTTGACATGAAACCGATGAAAACAGCATAGAAATATTAACACTGTTCATGATTGGACATTAAAGGTCACAGATTGTCCACAGCGACTCACAGAGTGACGGCTCGTTGCTGATAAGCCTTTTATTGCAATGATAGGCTTACAGGAATGACCGGGTGTCGGGAGGGACAAAGTTTTGAGCATACGTCAATAGAGGTTCACGATATTTTTTTTAACCTGGACCGCCGGGGATCTTCAAAATGGCTTGTACAACAGACCTGCAATGATATACCTAGCATAAGAAACTGATTAACACATTAATGTAGAGAACATACACTTAAAACTCTATAATAAAAACATTGTTAGTTGTAAATAGGACAATCATTTGTTTCCAATTTAGCCACCTAGATAGTAGGGGAGGGGGGTGTAGGCTTTAAATATTTAATATTCTAAATTTAGGCTTTAATACGCATCGTAAAATTACTCGGAAGGCAACACAATCACAATAATTTGTTTTACGAATTTGCAAATATAGAATTTAATAATTTTGACGCATTTTAGGCCGGCGTGTAATTGTTGAGAGGGGGCGAGGCAATATGATGTTGATTGACGCCTTACCGGCGATGCACGCGGTAAGGAAGCAGGCTACATTGCCGCACACCATGGCCCGTATCACCATCTGTGAGAGATCGGACCGGCGGGCGGGGGCCAGGCCTCCCAGTCCGATCTCTCACAGA
>Ga0224511_10004759_pt1 | contig 10396 bp, 6 predicted proteins | sample SF_May12_sed_USG_2_FD_169988 | JGI IMG/M metagenome (GOLD analysis project Ga0224511, IMG submission 169988) | Sediment microbial communities from San Francisco Bay, California, United States - SF_May12_sed_USGS_8_1 | ecosystem: Environmental > Aquatic > Marine > Sediment | place: USA... | reverse complement strand
CAACATTCTAAAAAAAGCAGGGAATTCCTGACGTCATTAGTGTTTTCCGTACCTTTGCGCGGTGATAAGGCTAACGGTGTTCATAGAGGAATGAACTTCATTCGTCCGGTAAAGGATATTGAAGCAATGGAAATAGATGTGTAAATATATAAGTATGTCTTTATAAAACTGTAAGGAGAAGTAAGTTATGAACTTTTTTCTTCCCCTCGATATGAATATATTGCAAACTAAAATCTTGATTCAAAATTTGAAAATTGAAATCGACTTTTTACTGACTTAGAATACGTACCTAGCAACTGTTCGTGCATACACATAATACCAAAGTATGTGCATGGATGTATTCTTTCTTTGATCATTCTTTCTTTGTTTCTAGTTACGATGTTTATTCTGTTCAAATCATAATTCTGTTGTACATACGTATAAAATCAAACGCATTTACCAGAGAAACAAAATATCCACTCACGGAAGTTTGGACTGAGTGTGATCGTCATGACAACAGAGTCCCCGACAATCACCGTACTGGATGTGGAGATCTGGTGACAGAAATATTGAATGACGTCACTAGATGACCCCTCTCGAGGAAATTTCAAAATAGTTTCTCTTACAGAAGTTGTATTCTATAGCTATTTAATAAACGATAATGAGAAATGCACATATATTTTGAGATGTGTTGACCACTTAAAATGAATAATGAATGACCCAGTTCGTTGCTCAGTGTTCATTTAAGGATTGACTCATTTTTTGTGCGCATATGGAGTATTAAGGCCAAGACGGAGATTTGAACATTCCGTGAAGCGCGCTTGCGCACAAAAAACCCTCCAGCGCCCTAGCGCTCCTCGATAAATGTTTAAGCCTATGTCTGGGCGTTTATACTCCATTTGCGCACGAAAAAAAGATTCAATCCTTATATTTACATTTTCTCCATGATAAAATCAAATATTTAAACCATATTCAAAGGCTCAATTTTCGTACTATGAGGGCAAAACATGAGGGAGTAATTCCGTCATCGGAAACAGCAAATACACGCCCTGTAAAACTCAATGGCGTAAAAGAAGCTTCCTACGCAAGAGGAAGAGGTCTAACAAAGTTCTGTGGTTTTCGTTTTAATTGTAGGAAAATAACGGACCTCATACATACTTAAAACTTTTTAAATAGTTTTACTTATTGCTAAAGAAACAACATTCCTAAAATAGTATATGCACTTGCTAACGTACATGTACATTACAACATGTGCAAAGAGTGACATGTTTTGAACAGTGTTGTCAATTGTGAAATCTATTTATAGCGGTTTGAAAGTAGCCAGGCTATAAATAGTCAATGGTATACATGTGCAGTAGATTTACTCACAGAAGACAGCGCGTTATTTAAAAGATTAGTTTTGTTTTCCAGAGGTCTGTGTATTGAAAAATACTTCAAAACTAAAACAAATTAGAATGTTGCTTTTGTTATTCCTATTTCAAATTGATTAAGTGTTTAAGTTTATAAGGAAAACAAAGAAAACGTTGCTTTTTTCTCTGCTTTTCACGACCCTTCAAGTGAAGATAAACAATCGAATACGTGTAGTATGCAAACACGTGCTTTTCTTAAGTTAGACAAGAAGTAATGTACAATATTACTCCGCGCTAAGCATCTGTCAGTTATAGGTTTAATTGACAATAGATGTCACGCCCTCGAGGCGGTCCCAGAGCGCCGCGCAATACACAAATTAAACGCTATTTTTTTCCTAAAGAAAAATAAGAGTGCATGTAAAATATTATATGATTTTTATGGTTAAACAAAACTTATTATACCGTATACACCACAATATGGCTAAATTTAAGGTCGAACATTTATTAAAAACTTAGAGAATCACGTAACCACGTCAAATGTTCTCACCACATTTCCGTCCCTCTTCAACTGCAGCTGCGGGGCGGGGTTCATCAGAGTGTTCACGGGGCCGCCATTACCGGAAGTACCCGACCCGTCCGGGTCCAGAGGCCTAACACATATATACTAGACTCAAAGACACCACTACCGTAAGTTATCAATAACCAAAATATAAATAAATTTAAATAAAATATATACACTTGTAGATCTATTTATATTCATTTTCTGATCCAGTTTAATCAACTCACTGTATCAACGTGCTACCGGACGCAGGCGTCTCTCCCGTGGATTTCGAGCACGTGACCCCAAACCGGAAGTCGTTGGCGGAATTGTACAGTGGTGACGTCTGAACGACAATCACGAACTGAATGACGCCCTGAAATCGCAAATTGAAACAGTAAGTATAGATTAGGATTAAATTGTCAGATGACAATCTGACCTAGAAAATACAAAAGAAAGACCCCTTTACAAGCCTTCACAAGATCAAAGCAAATCTACCGCTTTTGGAGGAGTTTAACATTTTGCGGAACGGTGCATAGTACATACACCGATAACATCACTGTTTAAAGAGGGCGCAACTAATGAACTATGCCGTTTGAGTATTGATTTTATTGTGCTGTGCTGCAACAAAGTGTCCAGTATGGCAATGTTTTTATGCATTGTTTACATTACGTTGCAAATTTGAAACAAGTTTGGGTGTTTTTCTACAGCTTTTTTACACAGTGGAGAAAAAAGAAAATATTAAAAAAATAAGTATAGCGTGTTTTAGTTTCAGATTATGTTGAAAAAAGTAAAATCGTTTATGTGTACAGTATGTTCTTAAGAAATCTGTTATTTTAAACTTAAACAATTAAAGGAATGAAAAAAAAGATCAAACAGAAGGCAGGATTTCGTTGGAAATGTGTCATGAAATCAATGTTTATTCTTTTTTTTACAAGAATAAACAATCAACCGTCGTCAATCGGTAGCAAAGTATCAATTTACTTGGCGACACACAGTGGCGGATCCAAGATTTGAGCTTAGGGGGCGGGGCGTGGATTTTTTGACACATGTGACAATCTACTTCCTACAGGTAGGTAGAGATTTAGATTTTAAAAATTAAAAAAGTTCACAATGTAGAATATTTTGAAAAGTCTACGCCAGTGATAAGGCTTTGTAATTACAGGCTTACCAACTCAATCGTTTTCCTTATCAAAATGCTTGTGGAATGTAAATAATTATATTATATTATACTATATCATTATGTTTATGAATATAAGTTCAATATGCTTCATTCTAAATGTACTGTTTTCTTTTTCTTCTCCTTTTTCTTTTTATATGATGAATATAATTTACAGAAACAGACTTATATAATCTATATGTTCGTGACTAGTCACTTTGTACTTGTATAAAACGGCCCATTGATTCACCTGATAATGTCATATTCTTAAATGTTACAACATGTAGTTATGTGATTCTTCTACATTGCTGCAAATGTGTGTTTCAATTAAGCACCGTAAGCCTCAAGAAACAGAATTGAAGAAAAATAATTGAGGAAACAGAATTGAAGAAATAGAATTGAAGAAGTAGAATTTGATAAATACCGCTGTGACTTGATCCGGCGTCACGGCACACGTCACAAAGTTGACGCTGACCGTCTGCGTGGCTGCCCCCGTCAACGTCACGGCGCTACATGACGTCATTCCCTCGATGTACGTCACACTGCCTGACGTACCGCCGCTGACGTCATAGGTGACGTCAATATCAGTACACACCATTGTGGCGGCGGATATGGTCACTGAAACGATGACACAATGGAAAAAGGGTTTTTATTAATTCTTTTTTGTGCTATCCTTGTATTTAATGTACATGTATCTGGCATCATTGTAGTCAAAGATCCATTTTTAAAATTGTAAGTTGTGATATTTTAAAAATAGATCATTTTTCTTTCATTAATACATTTGTGATAAATGTTATTATTAATAATAATATTGTTTCGAAAATGTTAACTGTGATATATATAATGTATTGTATTGCCTGTACAGTGAATGCAAATAAATCTATATTTCTATCTATCTATCTACATCGTTAATTTTTAAATAAATCTATATTTCTATCTATCTATCTACATCGTTAATGTTTACATCTTGGTTTCATTATGTTTCATTCCGGTGATTTGTCCTTCAGTTTTAACTGTTTATACTTTGTATGCATTTGATGTAAGATACAATGTATAATATAGTAGTTGTATAATAAACAAACATTATTTGAACCAGTACTCGCCTAACAGGTAATTAATTAGATTTATATTAAAACGAAGATGTGTTTGTGCCGCAATGGTCACTGTAGATTGGTCAGTTATTTGTTGTGTTTTTTCGTTAATCAACAGTGTAACTTGTCAAACAAAAATTCTAAACATTCATTCAGCAATGAAATATAATTAGTGTTGTAGTAAATTACACATAAAACAAAAAAAAGAAAAAGGTGAAATAACTTACCTTGAGCTTCAACGGCTAGTATTTTCACCGCAACTATGGTCACCAGTACTACTAATGATCGCAACATTTTGATGTTCTTAAGCAACACGATTTTATCTTCAAATTGTTAGAATTACACTGACAATAAAACGCTTCATGAAAACAAAAATACGTTTATCAATACATGTATTTATTAATATATGTTCACCATTCGGTGTCGAGTATTTATTTTAGTTTTTGTAAATTAAAACAACTCGCGTCTCCTAGGCCGATATTATCCGTTTCAATGATGTTTGTTTTCGGAATGCTTCACTTACATACGTTAGAATTGTAACTGTTGATTTTATTCACTTGTAACAATTGCCAAACATTACATAATGAACATTTTAACATTTCATATACAAACTCACAGCTATAATCACAATGTAGCGAATATTTGACAGAAACATTAATGCGAGCTTTTTATATGAGTGACAGTTTCATTATAACACCCAATGCCCTTAATTTACTCATAACTAATCAAATTTGTAACTGCTTGGACCCTATGACACCTTAAAATTGGTTTGTCATTTCACTAATTTAAAACTAATACGTTTTAGTGCGTTAACCTCTAGCTCAGATTGTACATGGTTATGTTCATCAAATGTACTATACCATGGAAATGATTCGACAAGAAACGAGCACGAATAAAAACGAATAAAACTAGCAGTATATATTATGATACACTGCTTTACCAATTAAAATCTCATTGATTGAAACCGCAGTGTTTAAATGCGATTACAATGAGCAGTTGTATATCATTCATAATTATATTTGTTGGTTTGATCTCCACCATTTAGATAACATCATTTCCGATGCATTAAGGCGTTAAATCATGTTTGAAATTCTTTATTTTAACATTGATATTTATTTTTCTAAACATGTAAATATAATAAATTATGCAACTTCAATTCATTTCCTTCGCGACAAATATGACTTTGTTTGTTCTCATTCCAGTTTATTTGGAAATAATCTTTAAGTGTGTATCCAAGTAGAATAAAGCCTTGTTTTTAAATCCGCATTGCTTATACATATCGTAGAACCATATGTTTTTATGTGTGCAACATGGTGTTAATGCTCTTAACCTTCACATATTTACAATGACAATTATAGTCCAATATAATGCCAGTAATGATTGCAAGTTGTTGTTTAAACTGATGAAAGGGAAAGCCCTCAGGAAGCATAGCCTGCACGAGAAAATAGCAGCCTCGGTTGTATTGAAGTTGTTCATCAGTAGTTCATCAGCTGTTTCAGTTGCCTTAAGGATGATCACAGTTGCGTCTAATATTCAACTTCCGGTACATGTATGTATTACCAATATTCAGTTTATGTAAAATCAATTACTTAATTTGTTGATATTTGCAGCATATTAATTGAAGGAAAAACGAGAACAAACACTGAAATAATTGATATGATCACAAAGCTGCAGTCGATGTTGTTGTTGTTGTTGTTGTTGTTGTTGTTGTGGTCGTCTTCGCGTCGTCGTCATTATTGTTATTGTTTTATTTCTTTCAAAATGTGACATTAGATAAATACGTCCAAAGTCACCTAACCACCTTCACTTGTTTATCATTACATGTTGGTATTTTGACACTTTCTATTACTAATATCTATGAGATATATATCGTGCAATCAAGTGGTATATACAATTGATCCTTATTTAAAATTATATCACACAGAAATACGTACATGTCTATATCTCTTACAAAAGTGTTGCGGATGAAATGTATTCATTTCAGTTCTATTCATCAAGTCGCAATTTTCCATTAGACTGTGAATATAACAAGTATAATGTCAATTTGTAGTTGACACTTTATCGCTCCATGGCCGTTGAAAAAGTGCATTTAGTTAAAAATGATAACGTTAAAATGAAGATGACTTCAATTCACACACCACCTCCTTCCATGCCCCGCAAAATTTGCGAATTGCATCATTAAAATCTTATCAAAATATGAAAACAATACTGCCCCACTTAAGATGCTAGGTCTTTTATCTTTATACCTTTATAATCTGTCAAACATTTTGCAATAAGTATTGTTAGAATAATAAGAATTGTTTACATCTTACATTTTAACCAACTTTAAGCATTGAAACCTAATCCCGCAATTATGAGAAACTGCCAAATGTAGTTATCCATGCATGTTTAAATATTTCAGAATTTGTTGAAAATTTGTGACCCGCGAATTCGGTCTTGTTTATTTACGTTTCGACCAATTGCGTTTGTACGGTTAAACAGTTTGACAATAATGAACACCTTCAGTTGCAAACTCCCCACAGTGATTACTTCCCTTGACAGTACATTATATCACTGCCACCAGCAATGTTTTTCGTCAAAATACTGACGGATATTTTTTTTTTCATTATATTTCTTCTGGACTTATCTCCTCAAAATATAGTATCTTTCCTTAAAAAATATTACGATTAAATATCAGTTCATAACATCTTTAAATTTGATTGTAAAAGTCATCGCTTGTATTAAAATATTTGTCAGTGCATTTTATTTATGGATCTCTATAAGTGTTTTCATCCAATGGACAGTTCAACAACTGTCAATCATGATCATTTATAACAGTACATGATCAATTTTAATCCATTAGATTAGGATTTTATTGTCAGCTGACAATCTAACCTAGAAAATACAAAAGAAAGCATACCTCCTGTTTGTGATAAACCTTATCACAAGATCAAAGAAAATATGCCTCTTGGGGAGGAGCTTGAAAATTTGTGGAACTATCCATACACCGACCTGTGGTGAGAAATGTTGTGGACACGTCTCGGATGGACCAAACAGAGTTGAGGCCGTTGATATGATGTCTTTCCTTGAAATCGGAAACCAAAATATCCATTGATTCATTTCGGGGTACATGACAAGGATATTTTTAATTAGAGAATAATACACGGGCATTTTATCTCTTTGGCGGGACAATAATCAACATCCGCCCACGGCCACCCATTCATTGTTCTGTATAATACATATGTCAACCTAAAATAATGTTGAAAAGCATTTAAAATATGCAAGAAAATTTCACAATTATCAAAATGACAGAAATTTCACTCACCCCTATGACGAAGATAAGACATGTTTAATGCAAAATGTTGTCCTTGAGGGAAACAAAGTGTATACACCGTGTTCTCCATGTGTCCACTTTAAAAATTCCGATTCAACGATTCTGACAGATGTTCTGTCCGAATACTATTCAGATGGAAACAGTTGACTCCAATCGTTCATTTTTTACTTCTTATTTTTTATTAACAGACATGAAATATAAATGAAACAAATAGACACTTTTTATCTATGAAATACATTGCATTGTTTACTTACAATATTGTGTATATTCTCATGGAAATCATAAACAAACGTTTTGTTTTTTTTAACTGACAGCGATTTGTTTTTGTTTACATTGTTTAAATGATGACGTCATTTATGACGGTTACAATTCAAATACTCTTCCGGCTTGTGTAAAATGCGGTTTTACCAGTTTCATTTGTTTTCTTCTCAATTAACATCTATCTCGCATCTCAAAAAGAATATTTCTTTGATCAGCACCCATCGATAAGTGGTCATTTTTCTGTCAGGGATGCAACTCATGACTTAACACAAAACCAAGAACAGCACGCGCTTCTTTTCCAACTTGTTACTATATATAGTAACATATGTATTATTATACCGTTTAAACCGGTCAAATACAATAATATCACGACGTTCACTTATTTAAATATTACTAACTGTAAATGAAACACACATTTGCAGCCTTACAGAAGAACAATAAACCTAATATCATTAAAGAATATACCATTTAAAGATGAAACACCAGGATCATTTTTACCGTTTTTTTGTTATTTGATTTTTGAAACAAGATTGAACAGTTTCAATGTTTATCTTATTAGGTGGAGGTAGAAATGTGAACAATTACTTCTCTTTACAAAATTAAGGACATACCTATTTGTATAACAGTGTTTTAATTCGACATTGATAAATATTAACATAAATTATAATACAAATGTGTTTGTAACTTAAAGTGAGTGATCAAACATTTGCATTGTTCAGTTGACAACACCAATCACAACTGGGTAAACATTTTTGCGCCAGTAACTAACACATATCAAAAAAAGTTATTAATGGTGGCTGATGGGGCTGGGGAAATGGCCATATTACGGTGCACACATGTTCAATCTGAGTCACGGATAAATAGTACCCCGGACAAATAGTACCCCGTCATTTTTGCACATGAGGACAAATAGTACCCCGTCGATTTGCACATGCGGACAAACAGTACCCCGTATTTTTGTACAAACGGACAAATAGTACTCTGTACTTAAAAATGCCTATATTAAAGAGCATTGATGGGGTACTATTTGTCCGCATGTGCAAAAATGACAGGGTACTATTTGTCCGGGGTACTATTTGTCCGGAACCCGTTCAATCTGAACACATCGGACAGTGGGCTTCACCACACCATCTCTCTAATGTATGTAGGAGTGCGCCATCTCGGATTTAGGACTACTTGGCACGGTCGCCGGTAAGGCGGAATTGGCCGAGTTGTTCCGATTGCGCTTTGTTCAAACGACGTCATGTTTTCTGTCGTTCGTAATCGCCGAACGGCTTTTCGTAGGTTTCCGTAAGAACTATATTTTAGCGTAGGCATTTTGGGTTAGACATATCCTTCCACATGATACATTCAAGGCACGATCGCCGATTAAGCGGAATTGGCCGAGTAGATCGCCAATTAGGCGGAATTGGCCAAGTAGTTCGCCGATTAGGCGGAATTGGCCGAGTAGTTCCGATTGAGTGCATGCTATGTGGCTTGGTAGGTTATCGAACCCTGTCGCTGGACAGACTAGCAGACTGCCGTTCTAACCAACTGAGCTATCGTGCCCGGCAACCTTGCTTAATAAGACAAAGGGGCAACACAAGTTGTGAACTTTATGTGTTACACCGTTTCGTTGTATTGTACTAACAACTTCTTTTGTTGTTGTGTTTATGTGATGGTGTCTGCCGTACGCCCCAGTACCTCAAAGTACAGCTGTTTGAAATATACTGACAGGAAAATGTGCATGTTGCACTGGTTTCCCTTCCTTAGGTTAAATGATCTACTAAAAGTTAGATTAGTCTCACTAACCGCTGTTTTAAAACAAATCAGCCTTACAAGGCGTAAAATCTTAAACATACATAATACTAGTAAATTGTTTTTGTCTTATCCAACTTCCAAAATTGTGTTCAAATTATACATACGTATTTGACATGACACTGCCTGACTGATATCCACTTTGACAAGCGGCTAGTTTGTTTAACAAAAGGGTCATGTGTGTATAGGTGCGTGCGACAATGCTTTGTCTACGTACGTTAATTTACACGCATATCCTTTTATGCGTATGCGAACGAACACTAATTACATATTTAGAAATAGTCTGTGGCGTCATGTTGAATTATTAATTTACCTAACCACAATTTTTCTTGTTGACGTAAACGTCTTCAAATGAACATTTAAATATACAAACGGTAAATGAGTAAAAACAAAAAAGTAAATAAATACACGAGTTTTTTTCTTAATATTTTTTTAAATTAATTTGATCGCTTTTTTGATTTTCAGATTTTTAAATAATATTATAGTATGATTCATGTTTAACACGTTCGCGAAAACCGTTTTTTAATTCAATAAATTTTACAAAGTTATATAAGTTTGAGTAACGTAACATGTTGTCAATTGTTGTGTTCGACGTAAAAAGTATCGCGCGATTTGTTTGCGTTCGGCCTCTTGTGTAAATGCAGACGGCACCTTGATTTCCATCATTACAAAAATCAAAAACAACAACTGTTTCAATTTACCAAAATAATACTTACAAATATATCATTCATAATGTTGATAGACTGGTTAGGTCTACACTTTATTATTTTTTGGGGAACAAAATCGGGGTTTGTATTGCGCGCGTTTAATACAACGTCACCTTGACGCGATGGTATATTGTGCGTCTAGCGTTAATCACGCGTACCGGTATAAAATACAATAATATACGCTTGAACATAGTTTTACGCT
>Ga0224511_10004758_pt1 | contig 10397 bp, 6 predicted proteins | sample SF_May12_sed_USG_2_FD_169988 | JGI IMG/M metagenome (GOLD analysis project Ga0224511, IMG submission 169988) | Sediment microbial communities from San Francisco Bay, California, United States - SF_May12_sed_USGS_8_1 | ecosystem: Environmental > Aquatic > Marine > Sediment | place: USA... | reverse complement strand
GACTAAGTCAGTAGAGTAAGTCACTAACTCACTAGTGACTAACTCAGTAACTTACTGGGTAAGTAACTGGGTTCAGGCAGTGTTACTGTGACTCTCACTATGTGTCTGTGTTATGCCGACTTTAACTTTTGAGACGAAAACAGTCACATCGTTTGACTGAGTCAGTGACTGCTATAGCCTATACGCTAAGTTAGGCGGCTAAGAACAGGGTCTTGCTCAATAAGTCAATATGTTGTCCGTCAGGCCATTCACTTCGCTGCCTTCATGTCAGTCAACTCCATGCATATTACAAGTATAACCTGTGACACTGGCTGACAGCAACTGAAAAGTAGACCATGAACTTCTGCTATGTTAAAACTTACCATGGGTTGCTGCCGAGGGGCCTAGTTTGTGACAATGTGCGCGTGCCATAGTCGGTTCGTGAAAGTCGGTTATGTGTGCTCATAAACATAACTGACATTGTGATGACTTACATTTCATTACTTAATTCCATATGACACCTCGGTATGAAAAACATTGAATCACCGGGCTGACATTCCCTTTACTGCTTTATAGTCTGTATATTCTTGGGTGGCTGACCAACCCATGTTATTGGTTTTGCAGAAACATGTCAACTCTGCTTGGAAGGATACTGATCTACTCCATAGAAGGCTGTCGGCATTGCAAAACGGCAAAAGCCCTATTCACAGAACTTCAGTTGCCATTTACTGATGTGAGCGTTGATAAATACCAAGCCTCAGTTGGTGCGGAGCTTAGAGAACGAACTGGCAAGACATCTGTACCACAGATCTACTTCAACTCAGATTACATTGGTGGCAATGAAGAGCTACAGAAGCTAGTCAGTAACTGTACTGCATACACCGGTTAACTCATAAATATCGCCCTAGGGTGAAGCGATGGCGTAATAGATAGCATACTGGGCCTTGGGTAGGGTGAAGCGATGGCGTAATAGATAGCATACTGGGCCTTGGACTAGAGACCCTGATTCCATTCCCAGTTCGGGCAGAAATTTTGTCTCTCGCAACATCCCTTGTCGGTTTCAGATCGCAACATCAGAGAGGTTAAGATGCTAACGGTTACCGGCAACGATAACCTTTCCGCGCAATATACATAATGGAAATGTGCGTGTCATGTGACTAAAAGGATTTCCTAGGTGATTCGTAATTGTTAGCAAAGCCGGTAAAATTCTCTAAACGGTTCATTACGATAGCGGTGTCCCATGTGGCCCTTTACAAAATTGAGTCTGTGAATCGAGATTTCTAACTGCGGTAGTCTTCTCCGAAGGGCTCTATCGTAGAATTTCCTGGAATCAGCTGCAGTAACTATAGAAAATGTGCGAAAACGAGACGGTGACCTCATTTTGATCATTGTAGCCGCTGGATTCTCATCATTTTTCGAAGGGTTTCGTTGACAGTTTCACTGGAACTGGGTATCTTGATGTCGCTACGCATTACGGTTATGTTGGGCCAACGGTTAGAGCAAACTGCTTTGGCATAGAGTTCACATCTTAACCTCTCAAGAATTACCTTCTCTGTTGGGCAAACAGGTGTCAGCAAAGATTCCCTTTATGACTCACCCCGAGAACTGCTGAATCACAGACACAGAAAGCCAGAAAGCCAGTGTCCACTCCCTCCTGGACGATGTTCTTTCATGGCATTACTTGTATTACTGAGTTTATCTTTTTGGTTCATTCAAATGGTACTAGGACTTCCAATTTGTATTTGACTTTGTGTCAGAACTGGGTGACGCCGATCAATCAGCTATGAGCCGGAATTTTGAGTGGGTATAAAGCTTCAATCAGCTAACCAGCTGGTCTCCTCCACATGCAGATTCGAAACATAGTGTATGGTTTGGGCTTTGTCACACAGGTTTACGAATGGTTGTACTGCTACCAGTCATCTGGTTAGTAAGGGTTTGAGTTCAGCGATGATAATGTTCTAGTTGGCTCAATGTAGCTCTACCGTTATCAGTGTGGATTAGTTAGAGGGTTTCAATCCATATGTAAATACCGACTTCAGATGCGATCAATATTTGCCTTGCATACTTGTAAGTTTTAACTGTAGCTGGTCACAGGCTCCGGTCTTTTATTATGAAAACAAGAAAAAATGGCTCTGTAGACAGGCATGGTACTGGATAGGTGATACGGGATGTACGTGTAATTTTGCTGTAGCTGACATATCTTTTACATTTTTTGGTTACTATTGCAACGATCTGAGGGATTGGATGCTAAAATCCCCTATTAACCAATGTTTCCTATGCTGAAGACTACCACTAAAGTCTATTCAAACTGCATGTGTGAAACATCCAGACCCTTGTTCAAACCATTTAAAGGGGTTATGTCATGGCCAAACCTTTCAGACCGTCAACGCAACAGAATTGGCCTCGGTATAGGAAATTAACACAGAGCTGTTGGTGTTGCCTTGATTTCTTGGCTTACGTGCTGATATTTACTGCAGGTGTACACTAGACCTGTAGCTACACAAGTCTATATAGAGAAAATGTTCAAGAAAAATATAGAAATAGGGTTTCAGAGTGCAGTTTTTCACCTCTGTCAGCGAGCATTAGTGCCATTATTGTGAAATGATAGAGGCCCGAATGCAATGGCCTCTATTTAAGGCTAGGGGAAACCGTCAAAGCGCTTCTTATAACTGAAGTTTTCTCCAGTATTACGTTCAATTTTGCGTTTTACCCGATGTTATGAGGGAGTAAAGATCACAAGGTTACTACATTTTAATAATTAGATCCCATTTTATTTCTATTTGGGCCGTAGTTATTCGAGTGACCGATGTCCTTTTTGTGGAAAAAGACCACTCGCTATCGCTGCAATGAATGCGGAGTTGCCTCTCTTTAAGAATGGGGAACACAACTCCAAAAGTGTGTCTACCACTGACCGTGTCATAACCTCTTTAAAGTGGGTTATTCTGAATTCTCCAAAATAGAGAAACCAGAGCCATCCAGATATTTCCCATCAGAGTTTTCCTTTCATTTTACACCCTATGCCCTATTGAAGGTAACACTCTATTAGAGGATCTCTGTCATTTAAGTGTATAATAGTTTGCGTCGGATTCACCTTAGGCAGTCAGTAAAAAAATGGTGGGCGCGAGTCAAACTCTTTGTAATCTCCGTTTGAAAAGTCGTTGACTTAGCAAACTAGCGATGTTTTCCTTCCACTTTCAGCCAGATATTCATGATGCCTGATGGCTAGGGCGATGGGATTCCTGTGGTTACTTGTTACTCAGTTTCTTGATCACACATACCAATGGCATTTTGTACGCAATAGCCCTTGCTAAAAGTGAAGGATCGTTATACCTGGTGCCTTGCTAAGCGAGATCAATCGGCAGCCATGCTCACTCCAACTTTTTTTTTCATATTCTGTATTCTCATCAAAAATTCACCAAAGATGGCTTATATCATGAATACATTGTACATAGAGTGAATTTTCGAACAAATTTCTAAAACGGCACGAACATTTTCATTTTCTGTTTAGATCATATAAACCTATATAGTGAGTCAGCAGCTTGACTACCGGATCCGTGTTTAGATAGGGACGAATTCGACGGGAATCGCTAAGCTCCGCCCACCATCGTGTCATACCTTATCAAGTATTTGAGGCAGCAGGTTTTGGGCAAGATCTTCCACAAGAAATGAGATCAAGGGTACAATGTGTGACCATGTATTTCAGTACACTAACACTGTAAAGCTTATGATTCAAAGCCGGTGAGAGTGAACTATAAGAATTGAGGCAGCAACCAGTGTACTATCCATTATGCCTCCCCTTCACCCCGCCCCCACCGCAATGTAATCAGTCGTTGTTAAATAAACACAGTATAGCTTTTATTGAAAATTTTCTAATTTCTAGTACAAGGACAGTGAGGCTTGGACAGCAGCGATAGAGAAGCTGAAAACCACTTCTGTCCCGAGCGACGCACCTAAGCTTCCCGAGGAGAGCCTACGGTTGGAGGAAACCCATGATAAGAGAGGTCAGTATAATTAGGAGTTATCCTCTTCTTCTATGGTTAGGAATATATTTATATACATGTAGTAACTACTGTGATGCAACATACAGCTGCTAGTGCAGTCTCAACACCCGTGGATTTTGGATATTTGTATTAACCCGCCATCTAGAGTCTCGAAGTTCAGTGTTTTGGCTAGGCTAAATAGTGCGAGTACAGAATTTGGCGTTTGTTCAAGCTTCGATCAGAATACAACACGCGGTGTCTCGTCAGAACAAATACTGCAGAAAAAGAAAGCCGTATTTTCTCCATTCATGCTGAGTCATTTTCTATCCACTAAATTTGAGCGAGTAGAAAAAAATCAATGCAAACATACACGACGGGATATGTCAGTGGTTAGAGAATTTGACTCAAAACCGTTACATAGTGGGTTGTTGAGCTTCCGCTGGAGTATGAATTCTTCACGCGGTACCCAGTTGAAAGCAAACCTCAGGCTTCGGAACTCCACGGTAAGGAACAATCAATCCCACGCGTAGCTGTTTGATTCATAGTTTTACCTCCAGGCTTTTTTAAATCCAGCTTCCAGTTGTGATGTTTTCTGCAGATTTTGTCTGTGAGCCAGATGAGTACGCTCGAATGGTGTCCTCGTTTAAGGACTCTGGTCTGATTAAAGACCACAGGCAGGGTATATTCAACAAGAAGAAGACATTCACCGGAGCAGATTTCGTAGACTGGGCTCTCGAGTCTCTCAGTCTAGGTAAATAATGTCATGGTCGTGTTTCCGTTTGCCTCTCCTCTTTAATTTTATTGGAGATTTATCCCGAAAGTAATTGGAGTTAAGCGCTCCTGCCTTTAGACTTGATGAAGAACCGAAACGATGGCTAATCTAATCCCCTAGCTGTTGAGAGCAAGTAGTTTGTGCGCTGTACCTAGGATCCGGAGGCCTTTGGTTCATTTCCGACTTCACCTTTACCCTTGTCAGGTTAGACTCGCAATGTTAAACGAAGAAAGCTCACCGAGCCACTGACTTAGTGATACCATCTCACTTAAATAACCCGACCGTTTCTTTCTCTTTAATGCTGGTCAACTGTGAATAAATTGTACCTTACTTTAGACCAGAAAATACCATTTTGATACTGCACTTTGCTAACATACTGATCCATCACTGCAATTTGCGTAAGTTGCTAGCAGTCACTAAGATGTGACATTAAGTTATTCACCCTATATGATTTCAGATGAAGGCGCGGCTTTAGAGAAGGGACAGTACCTGTTGGACCATCATTTTGCTCACTCCCTGAGTGGCTCTGAGAAGTTTGAGAAGTCGTCCTCTCTCTATAGACTCTTGGAGGATGATGATAGTAGTGCTCTGAATCAGGGAGATACCTCCGACTGTGTATCCAGAACCGGTACTGCACCCACCTCTGCCTCACTCCCTGGTGTATTTCCTCTACCATTTAGCAGATGCGCTTACTGTATTTCCACATTGCTTACTGTGGCCCCATTAATAAGCCGAGCTCCTTACCAGATTCAATCAAGACTAAACTATGATGCTCACAATACAGTCCTTGTTATAAAGACCCCTCTATAGGCCAACCACCTGTTAATAACGACCAGCTGTGATTATCCCACAAAAATTGAAGCCCAATGGGAAGACCATCTGTGGCTAAAGATCAGTTTTATTGATTCCCAGGCGGTTCGTTTGAGACACGTTTGACTGTACTTCAACATGGGAAAGTTGAAAACAGATGTGCCTGTTTGCTGCCGCTGGTCAAACCAAAGGGTTCTTGGAGTTCAGATTTGACTTAATCTGTTTGCCAATGTTTTAGAATTGTGGTTAATGTAGTATTATATCATGTAAACCACCACCACATGCCATACTCAGTGGTACTAACCCGGAGATAGATGTAAACCAGCCGAATGGCTGCTATAGAGCCCCTTAGAGGCTTTAGGGTTATGGACAAAGAAACCCATGGCTTGTTTAATCCGTGAAAGAGTTTAGTAAACAACAGGGATTTAGGCGAGGATTTCCATGACTGTCTGTTAGAGGCCCAGTTGAAAGGGGCTTTACAAGTAGTCTGTTGGATGAAGACTTTACATGACGGGTGCCTATCTCCGGGTTAGTACAACTGAGTTTGACATGTGGTAATAGTCTACATGATCTGATACTAGACAAACCACAGTTCTTAAACATTGGCAAGCAGATTGAGTCAAATTTGAACTTCAGGAACCGTTTGGTTTGACCACCAGCAGCAAAAAAGCCGCGGCCATTTTCAACTTCCCCGACTCTGACCGCATTCTGACTATAAACACGTGTGGTAGGACTAGGAAGCGTCCATATAGGTTTTTGTACGTGGGAGGTAGGATACCCAAAGTGACACCCCGCCTTTGGTGACACCTACCATCCAGGCACTACAGTGCAAATTATGCTGAACCCCTCTTTCTGTTCTCTTTAGTAAATGAGCTGGGTGAAGACTTACGTAAGCTGATTCTGAAGATCTACAACAAAAATCTCTCAGCTGACGGCAGGGTAAGGAAATACAGGCCGAATTTCTGATATTTTATGAAGATATCGAAAGCATACGGTAAAGGCCTATGGGCATACAATTGGTAAATCACAGTGCCAACTCTATGCGGCAAACCATGGATCATCCTGAAAAAAATGATGCCATTATTATCTTATCTTAGGGTGTAATTGCGACTATTGTAGAAAGTTGATTACGCTGGTATCGGGGCCAGTGAAGAGTTTAAAATATACACCAGAATGACGCTACTTCTACACAGAGTACAGATCGAAGAAGCCAGTCGCGAAGAGAAACTAGCATTCTTCATCAATGTGTATAACGCACTGGTCATACACGCTAATGTTATACGCGGTCCTCCCCAAACCATGTGGCAGAGATATAAGGTGAGATGCTTAACTGCTGTAGTTTTTACGCTTGGAAAAGCCTCCTCATGGAGGAATGATTGGTATTCTCCCTGTTAAAAATGCAAAACCATCAAACCGTTGGTGGCACTCAGTAGCTGAGTGTAATTTGATATCAATCCCTGTGGACTTGTAACATCACTTTGACGCTTTCAAACGCAAATCAGTCTAACATGTAATTGCCACACCAAAGGGGGTTTTAGGGTACTCATTTCCATGACCAGTAGTCGTTAGATCTGATGTTATAGTCATACCTCTTTAGAACCAAAGCACCCTAGAACCTGAACCGGCTGATTGTTGTCTTTGATTGTGATTAAATAACAGCCTGTGGACTTGTTCGCCAATTATTCTTATTGTAGTTCTTTAATGGGTCGAGATATATCATTGGTGGCCATTCCTATTCTCTACAAGATATCGAGAACGGTGTCCTTCGGGCTAACAGGAAGAAGTTTGCATTGACACGCCCCTTTGGCAGCTCTGACCCTAGGCTCAAGGTTGCGTTGGAGAAACACGAACCGTTAATTCACTTTGCTCTGGTCTGTGGAGCAAAGAGTTGTCCTCCCATAAAAACATATTCAGCTGATGGAGTTATGGACCAGGTAATGACTTGACCTTCATTCGTATCTTGACCAGCTTGCGGGGTAAGCAGAAATTGGCCCATTGAGTCTTTGACACAGTGTTTCCCAGCGTTCACCATTAGGGTGCGTTGCTTGCACCCCCGTGCCCCATAGGGAGGGCAGGACTCCTTCATTCAACTTTGCAACCCGAATACGGTGAGGGTGAAACACAGAGATCCAATTGGACCAGGAACTCCCGATTCTAAACCCAGTGCGCGTTCCACAAAGTCATTGCTTCACCTCTTCATGGGTCATCGAAGAGTTGGTTCAAAAACGGAAGTTCCTTACCACCCTGGACCCTCTTGCGTTTATCGGTCGAGCTTGGTGAAGCGGCCCTAGAGCTGCCAAGCTGATAACATTTTGGACCATTTCGATGCCATCACGCCAGATCAGCTTAGGTCTCCAACTGGTGAGCCGCTCCTCCAGACACGTCTCTAGGGATTCATCATTTTTTTCAGCTGAAGTTGGCTGCCGAGGCGTTTATGGAGGGCGATGATGTCAGCATCGATGCGGAGAGAAGCCAGGTGTCGCTCAGTAAAATTTTCTCATGGTATCGCGAGGATTTTGGTGAAAACAATGATGAGGTAAAAGACAGGACCAGGCATTGTTTTCAAACTTTAGGTCACAGTGACCCCTTGATGCCGGGTGTGACATAGATGGTTGGTCTATGAATGGTTGTTAGTCGAGTAATGGTACTGTCACACTAGAAGACTTGCCGGTCGAGAAATTGTCGACGGTTTTGCGGAAGAGTTGACTGAAACGCATACAAATTGATTGGGGTTCTGGACTGAAGTAAACTATTTCCACTAAAAGAAGATAATGGTTCATAACAAATAATACTGACTCTAGTTAATTTGCTCAAATCTGATGATATTCTTTGAATTTAGCTGAAATCGTAGCTGCACGCGATACCGACAATTGGAGATAAATGCTTTTGCATTTATTTCCAATTGTTGGAACCGAGTGGAGCTATAGAGTTCAGTTTAATGCCAAAAGAAATATCATCAGAACTGAATGAAACAAACTAGAGTCAGTATTATTTACTATAAAATGTTATTTTCCTTTCTCGGATGGCAAGTCATGTAGTGTGGCAGTACCATAATTTCCTCATCGACAATAAGCGATATTCCCCCTGCGTTGCCCAAAAAGTGCTAAAAGAGCATGGCGGAAGATCGGTGACGAGTCCTCGAGTATCCAAGGATACGTCTACTGAATGCGTGTCAAAGGATTATCAAATTGTGAAATCTCAGATGATTTAATCAGAGGAATCACAAATTCATAGACTGAGACTTTTGAATGTTGGCTGTTTCGATCATGGGTCGATGCCGTGCGGAGTCAGAGAATTTTTATTGGTTGCGGTTTGCCGAGGGACTAAAGGTGCCTCCTCACGCCATCTGAAATGGAGTGAAAAGGCCCGAGGGTCTGTCTCCCAGAGACAAAATGAGTTCAATCTGTTTCAGACATCCGACTCATCAACCAATCAAACCATCTTCCACGGATTACTTGGCAATTTTCACTCGTATCCGGTCTCGGACTAGCCAACATAGCACTAAAAAGGACTCTAAGAATATTTCAATTCAGGTGGCATGAGGCTTTAGCTAAATAGGCTGAAATACTGTGAACGGGAACACTCGCCTTTGTTACAAAATGAAACTCGATAGTTTGATGCGTGTGTCTGTCAGAGCAAATGCGGTAGCGAGTCAACATAGATTTTCCTCATCACAAAATTCTCCCTGAGTCGTCGCCTCCTTGCGGCATTCAGGTGGCTTTTTAGATCGCATAGAAAACTCCAACGCTTATGTTAGTGTTAGCGGTGCATCGGATTACCTGCAGGTTGCCGAACAATGAATTTTAGCTTGTCTGAAAACGCCTATTATTCTCTTGGTCATGCATGAACGTCCTCATTATTACGGGTATGTTGTATTGCATATTGTATGGTATTGGGTATACTTTGTTATATCATATTGTATGGTACCGGGTATATTGTAGTTGCTGCAGTGGGTTCAGAAAAACATGGCCGCCGGGGAGAAAAAAGCACAGCTGCAGAAGATGATAGAAGGCGGTAAAGTCAAGGTAACCTTCATACCATATGATTGGGGTACCAACTCGTAATCACCCTCACAGTCACACCCATAGACTTATAGTATATGGGATTATACATTTATGGTCATACCCATAGACACGCAATATAGACTATGCTCATGGTCACACCCCGCTACTAATACTTGAACTTTTGTTGATTTTATTTACCTATCATAACTTTTCTCACTTCTTATTCGGTAACAGGAATTTTCTCCTTTCCAAGTTCTAAAGAGTTTCTATAAAATTCAGCGTTTCTCTTGTTAAAATTTGTCTTTGCATCATGGAAAAGATAAGTTTTCTGTTTCCAGAATCCCAGGCACGGATTTTTCAATAATTGCATTGCGTTCCAGTAACACAATATTCTAAAACATGCGAGTCTCTATTCTCATGCATAAAATTTGCCAGCACCATAAAATAGGGTCTCAGGATCTTTCTCTACCCAATTCTGCATTTAATTCGGCATTTATTGTATGCTGTTTGCTTTATATTACGGGGTTATTTTCCCCATGCGATTTTAATTATGCTGTATTATAATTGAATCTAGTCTCATCTTTTTAAATCCCTGTGAATGCTATCATGTGCACCAGTGAACAAACTAATAATTCTGTTAATTGAGAAAAAAAGTGAGCAATAAAATGGGTCACAGCTCAAAAAGTGTATTTACTGAGAATATGAAAAACTTTCATACCTAGCCTGTGATGACTGACCGGAGCTCAATGAAGTCATTAGCCCAGAAGTAGATGATGGCTCCTGCAGAGTAGTGGTTGGTTTAAAGCCTGAGAAGGTCCTGCAGTAAGTTTCCCATACTAAAAATGTACGCAG
>Ga0224511_10004757_pt1 | contig 10397 bp, 4 predicted proteins | sample SF_May12_sed_USG_2_FD_169988 | JGI IMG/M metagenome (GOLD analysis project Ga0224511, IMG submission 169988) | Sediment microbial communities from San Francisco Bay, California, United States - SF_May12_sed_USGS_8_1 | ecosystem: Environmental > Aquatic > Marine > Sediment | place: USA... | reverse complement strand
TTTTCTTCCCTTTTAGATTGTGCCAAATTCCCACTGAAAGCACAAAGCATGCACCAAATATAAAAAAAAAACATGGACGACACTTAACTAGATGATTCTCTTTTAGTCACTCTCATCCGTACTGTACTGTAGTACTGTACTGCAGTACTGTACTGTAGTACTGTACTGCAGTACTGTACGATGAAGGCTTTCTCCAGTCTGCCACGGGGAGAAGCTAGTTACAGTCACAGAAATTTAAGATCTTATTCATCGAGCGTTTTATTTGGCTAATTGTTTTTGTTCCACCCAATGGTGTCCACACTGCCAAGCCGATGGATGAGCAATACTCTGCTCATGACATCAAGCTGATGTCTCTCTCATTGGATGATTAATTTATTGTCGTTGTTTGTCTGTAAAGGTTTGTCCCATGTCCCTAAGGGTCGTCATGTAAGCTGCTGTTAAAGAGCCAACTTGTTCCTGGCAATGGCATAACTGAGGTGGGTCGCCACTCGTCTTCCTCACCGCCTTTTACTTTACCCAGCTCTGAAGAGAGTCAGGTACTCATTTACTGCTGGGTGAACAGAGGGTTTTTGAAAAAAAGTTTTGAACCCGGGACCTTCAGCATGGGTGACAAGCGCTCTAACCACTCAGCCATGGTGCCTCTCATATTGTTCATCTGCAACTGGCTAAATTTCATTTCGTACTTCATTCACTCATGAATTTAACAAAAACCGATCACAGTGGTTGCAGTTAAGCAGTAGCTGCATTGACTAAATGGTCCAATCTAACATCAAATTATCAAACCGTTTCAGTCATCAAAATGGTTTACCTTCTTTTAGTTGGGCTATCATCCGCGCAGTGAAAGCACTGTATACATTGTCGAATGAGTTGGAAACTCTGCGACCGACAATGGCGACAACAGTTCTCTGAGGAGAGTACTCGCAGATCAACACCACACCAGCAGCAGTATGTCGGCTGTCCATCAGCCGGGGAGAAGTATATCTGTTTGAAGCAGAGCAGATTGGGACACTTCACACTCTCAATGGACATTGCGTTTTATTGCCCACTGAACTTTCACTACCTACAATATCATTTTATAGAATCTTTGATTCTCACAACTATAAATTGACCGATTAGACTTGGCCGTGAATCGTTTTTAGGCACTAAGTTGATTTGAATGTCATATCAGTACATGATCGGTATGCCTCAGACTGATTCAGAATGATCCAAGTCCGTGCTGAGCGGGTAGGTTGTGACGCTACTCATTTGACTCAGTCACTAGACTAGTCTGCACCGTCATCTTTTCAATCAAGGACAGATGACTCAGATAGTAAAACGGAGAGAATAGGTAGGTAGGTAGGTAGGTATGTAGGCAGGTAGGTAGGTAGGTAGGCAGGTGGGTATGTCATCGACTAACTTCACTGACTAAGGGAGTCAGTCCCTCTAGGCTAGACTATTGAAATAATCGAATTGACAGCACACTACACTACAGTCTACACACTACCATAGACTGTGTAAGTGTAACAGTAACACAGTGACGTGAGTCTATGGTCATGGTGACGTGACGCCTAAGTAGTAAGTTAGTCACTACTAACTAAATAATAAGTTACTTACCATAATTGGTGAGTAGCTTGAGGCTGGGATATCAGATTCACTCAGGGAATGAGTGAAACAGTGATATTCACTGACAGTCACTGTCAGACATTGAATGATTTGACTGACTGAGGAGTGAGGTGAGTGATTCAAGTTCAACAGATTCACCCTGAGTTTGACTTGAGTCATCAGTCAAATCAGCTAAGTCAAAATCAAACTAACTCAGTAACTGAGCAAGACTAAGAAGAGCAGTCACATATTGATATTATCAATATCATGTCATGAGAAGAGTAAGTAAACTGAACTTGAACTTCAAGTTCAACTTGAAGTTTGACTTTGAGTTTGAGTGACCTGATTACTTTGGGACATTACATTAGACTGGTCTGGGACTAGGAGGACTATAATGAACCGAACAATGAATGAGGCGCAAATACAATACATCTATTGAATAGCTGTCTACGTGTCGCCAAGGTGTGTTCATCATTCATGGCATACGTTGAGAAGTCAAATCCATTGTATGATGTTATGTACCTGGCCAGCGCCTTGCAACGGAAATGCAAATGGGCTCTAAAGGGAATTGGGGTTGTAAGCGATGGAAAGCAAGCTGCGCATAGAAGCCGAGCTGTGCCACACTTTCACTCTCTTTGCCGATCATAGTACGATTGGCGCAACTCGTCTCCCACTGTAGCCGATTTGCGCCAAGCAAATTTTGTTACTAGCCGAACTGTGCCCATCAAATTTCGTAATTAGCCGAGCTCCGTAAATCAAATTTCCCTTTTTTTATGTGTAATTCCGAGAGAAGGCAACTCTTAAGGTACATAGCCTGATTTCCGTACTATTCATTATTCGGAATGAATAATAACCGCTCAAAAAGTGGATATCATTTTGGAACGTATAACGAGTATATGTAGCTATTCTGCGTATTGAAAAATGATAAATGACAATATGGTTAAGTACTACAGTCTCTTCATATTTTTAGGGGTTACTTTTCAGAATGAATTGATATCTACACGTATGTAAATGAAACCGAATCGCTAAATTCCGCGCTTCCAACAGTCCAACGTACCGACTGACTAATCAGTCTAAGTCAGTCTAACAATATGTAAGAGTTGCCTTCTCTCTTACATCGTTGGCAAAAGGGAAATTTGATTGGCGCAGATCGGCTACAGTGGTAGACGAGTTGCACCAATCACGTTATGATTGGCGCAGTTCGGCAAAAGATTGAAGTGAAGGCACAGCTCGGCTTCCATAGCTGCGCTATCGCTCCAACCTCGCGATCAAACCTCTTTGAAACCATGCAAATCAAGCCATGACTGAGTGAGTGAGTCAGTGACACAAAAATAAACCAAGTCTGAACCAAGTTACCTTACTATACTTAGTTCAGACTTTAGTTTACTTAACTTAGTAAGTAGGTCTACTTATTCTGTATTTTGCTAAATAGCCTAGTATTTTTCATAATCATAGATAGTGCTTTTGGCAGGCGGAAAACCACATCATGATCATCATCATGATCATCATCATCATCATGCCATGGGGAAAACCAAACTCCAAGGACAAGTTCAAAAGGACCAAGTGACTAAGTCACTAACTAACTTCTAAGTACCATAAGTTATGGGATAACATTTATCAACCATAAAATAACCGCATAGGATTCTAGGAATAGCGATAGTTCTAAAAACAACTGATCATCAACCCAAGTCATTCAAATTTCAAGTTTCAACTCTTCAATTTCAAACTCAAAGTTCAACAAGTTCATTTTAAGTCAACGCCATGAGTGATGAACATGACTACACCAAACTAAAGTACCTTGGTCGCTGTTCTCTTTGCGCGTGCCGCTACATAGGACCTGATGATCATGCCTGTTCTTGCGGTCACAGCTCCACAAATCACGTAAGTTCACCCAGTTAATAATTGAAATATTGAAATTGATTGAATCAAACTCTTAACTTACGTTACTACTAGTCTAACCTCGGTCGAACACTGAGACCAACTAATCTCAATCTGACTACTCGACTGACTCCTGGCTGGCTGACTGAGCGATAGTGATACTGATGCTGATACTCGGTCATAGCCATAGTAATGATAGATCATAGATCATAGTATCATCATAGTATTGAAAGTGAAAAAGAAATAATCATCATGATTGCTCATACTCAAAAAGTTTTTAACTAAGTAACGTGTAAGTTCAATTCATAGTCATACTGATTGATAGTAACTTGTTGACTCAGTCAGTCAGCCAGTGACATTCAGTCACGAGTTTAGTCACTAGTGACTGACTCAGGAGTCAGTGCGAGTGACTGATAGTGAATAAGTGAAACAATCTTTGCTGCTCATAAGCATACACACAGTGTATCATACAACAAGTTCTTTAAAATCATGACGATCTTTGGATGAAATCCATTGAACGTTCCTGATCAGTTCATGACTGACTGACTCACTCAGTACACCTAATTAAAATCAGTCATTGAGGTCAGTGTGATGAATGACTGCTCTTCAACCCTTTTTTTCCAGTTATAGTATTACCGAGTAAAATATTAAATACATAACCTTAACAATAACCGCGAAACTTAAACACAACTTTGAAGTCAAACTCCGTCAACACTGAACTTCCACATAGGCTACTGTCTAGTATCTACTGTCCACCTGTGATTAGCCTAGGTACCAATCTAACACCACACACACACCAGTGAGTGTGTTTAACTGTTCCAGCTCAACTTACTAGGTCTTGTCGCTTATAGTATGAGTACAACTCATTAGAGACCTCGCGCAGGAGAGGGCGACTTCTTAATGACTACGGCTACGGGATTTGAGTTATCATAGCGGTTTTGTAATGGGAGTCGGGAGTTGTTTTATCCTGCTTGAAACATGAACGAGTCGAGTCATCATAAAGGCTCGTACTACGCTGTATTGGACAGTTAATCTAGAGATGTTCTTGAGCAATAAACACGTTAGGATGGTAGATAAGATGATACACATCATGTGTGATTCACTTGAACTGTGAAAATAGGCAACATGCTAATTACAAGTCGTAGCAGCCAACGAGAAATAGCTACTTTCTCGTAAGGTTTTGTCTACTCACTAAAAGGCAGATGATTTTCTGGTCACATGACCCTAAAGCCCTCGTAATGCGACCCATTCTCTCAGGCGCAAGGTCTCTATTAGCTGTAATTGTAAGTGCACTGTGTGACTTCTCTAGTTGCCAGTCCAATTGTGACATAGAGCTTTACTAAGACTATGGTCAAGAAATTTGAAAACCGCTGTGGCTTTTTTGCTGGTGGTGGCCAAACCAATGAGTTCCTACAGTTCAAACTTGACCTAATCTGCTTGCCAATGTCTTAGAATTGTGATTCTTTTAGTATCAGATCATGTAGACCACTACCACATGCCAAACTCAGAACTAACTCGGAGATAGCTCATCGGTCGGATGATTACTATGGAGCCCCTCAAAGGCTTTAGTAGTAGAGACAAAGATACCCATGGGTTGTTAAATCTGTGATAGAATTAAGTAGGCAACAGGAATGTAGGCAAGGATTTCCAGGACTGTCAGTTAGAGGCCCCGTTGAAAGGGGCTTTACAAATAGTCTGTTGAATGAAAAGTGTACATGGCGAGTGCCTATTTCCGGGTTAGTACTACTGAGTTTGGCATGTGGTAGTGGTCTGTACGATCTGATACTAAAAGAAACAATATTCTAAGACATTGGCAAGCAGATCAGGTCAAGGTTGAATTGTAGGAACTCATTGGTTTGACCACCAGCAGCAAAAAGTCACTGCGTTTTCAACTTTCCTTACTATAGTATGACTGCGGAAAGGAAACTGATCTGTCAGGTTTATAGAAATAATGACACATAATAGACAAAATGTGACAGCAAGAATTATTGTTGTGTTTTAGGCGCAGCTTGGGATGTGTGTAAAAAATGGATGCTTGGACTGCGAAGGATTTTATTCGGTGCGGGAGATCGCGGGTTGCGCACATTGCTTGCATTCGGCAGACAATCACACTAACGAAGGTATTAAAGCACAGATTGTGTGCCCCATGAACCAGGAATATGTAGCTACATGTATTCTGAAGATGGACAAAACCTTTGGTGTGCAGTCCATTGAGAAAAGGGCAAATTAACATTCAATGCATTGCAATATGTACTGTTGCTAGGTGATCGCGAGGAGGAAAGTCTCCGGCAATGGGTGCTAGAGGAGCAAAGCCTGAAGATGATCCTCCAGATGTACAATACCATATTCGACACATCCATCAGGTAGGGCATAGTAACTAGAGCTCTGGTTATGTTTGTGAGTATCCTGAATGGGGTTTACATAAAGCTGGCCAAATAAAAAATCTTGGTGCCACAGGATCATGGAAAAACAACAACAATTCTTCTGCTGGCAATGTTACTTCAAATGCTTGTTGTAGTCGAAGACCCCTCCAACGAAAACTTCAGTCATTTGGCATAAAATATGTTCAAGACAAGCATGTATGCTACGAACAGATTCTTGCTGCGGTAAAGGTGAGTTACATGCAAAAAACCTCGAAGATTCGAAGCAGGAGATTATCGTAGAGAGTGAGTTGACTAACTTTTTGGATCGATGTGATCTGGTGAACTGGTATTGCTGTATAAACTTTTCATATCTAATGGTATAATAAATGTATCCAACTTGACACCAACATGTCATTGAACTGTTATGTTATGCTAATTGTCCCGAACATGTATAAGTTCGTACGAGGTTTCTACTGCAAGTCAAAGAAGCTGCTTCAGCCGCTCATTTGGTATCTCAAAAGCCTGGAACTTACGGATTACATGATAGCGATCTTCCATCACTAGGTGCATATCCAGCCAAATAGATAGGAACAGTGCTATTCTTTCATTTCCAGTTCTAATTTGTTCCACATTGAAAATGTCCACATTTTAAAAATCTCCACTATAAGACGTATTTTCTACTTAAGCGCCTTATATATCACTGCCTTAGGCTGAGGTTTGAGCGATGTGCGGCCTGTTGCGCGCCTGTAGCCTTTCCATGACTGTCCCTGGATGCCAACGCCACCTACATTTGCTTTTACAATGGCCATATGTATCTGACACGGTTGCAATCCTGGATTGTTGGTCTTGGAAATTATTGTGCCCTGCAGACGCTTAGTTTGCCTTTCGCAGACAACTCCTTCCGAGCCAGGAACCTGGCTCTTCGACATGTGGCGGGTAGTCGACAATCAGTAAAAATTTACAGTTATAAATTACTTTTTTTGGATATTTAGATTAGGTATGCACTTTTTCCTGATCGTTATGACTTTCTGTCCAGTCTGCGGGCTTTTCTCCACTAAACTTGGGTTTTTCTATAATCCTGGTGTAATCTAATATCGTGCGCACCGGACTGCCCATGTGACTGATTATACATGTATATACACCAGCTCATTGGTTATTTTACCTTCTACAATCTACATGGTCAAGCACTTCATTGTGACCTCGGTGTCCTCGTAGCTTCAGCACTATTCTCTCTATTGAAGTCTGAGAACAAGCTGTGAGTGTTTGGATACCGTCAACTATACACACTTATTCGCACCAAGCACGGCCTTGCTGTGACACGGTAAGGCCCATCACAGTGCTGTAATCCTGGTAGTTTTATCCTCAATATTAATTATCAAGTAGCTGGTATGCGGTTTTGGTGATAATCGACTGTAAAATATGACTGATGAGAGTGCCTCATATAATTGTTTTGACTAGACTGGAACAGTTGTTACCAGTTGGTGAGAAATCCTCCGCTTAATGATATGTTCTCAACTTTGCGTCTTCTGGGTCTTTATCTGCCAAAACCTGCCAGGTCGACTTGCGTTCCTGTGTTTAGACCTATCTTCCATCTGTCCTTTTTGATAATTGTCACTTATTGACATATTGTTGAGAGTTATCTGGCAAAAACCCATTGAGGTTGTAAAGCTATTTGGCTTATGAAGATTCATAACATTTAAAACATGGATAATCATCTTCATCCGTAATTTGCAAAATTCGGAGTCCGGCGCAATTTGTAATAACTAGTTGATCAGCAATGGACAGTGAAAAACTTGAGAGATACCAAGTTCCTCTGTCTGAACCTGAGTAACAAACAAAAAAGAACAACACTGGGTATCCTTAAGTTGATAGAAGGGTCTAGTTTTAAGTTCTTTTGCCTCGTATAGGGATAGGCTGACAGCTTTAATCAGACGAGCGGGCTTGCCAAAAGGAACTGATCCAAAGCTTCGCAGAGGAAAGCTTCATACTAAACCATCTGTATCACAGGTATGATGCATGCTGCCAGACAAATTATATTGTGTGCTTGCCACTAGAAAGAAATTGAACAATCCAGGGTTGCCAATGAATTGAAATTTCTAATGGTTGGTCCAAACGAGGAACGTTCTTTGTCAACGGTTGAAGAACTGTCTTTCAGGGCTAATCACTCTTCCTACCCAAATAACCTAGCCCAGCGTGTGATTGTTGTTGCTAATAATGTGATGGCTGTTGCTTACTCACATGATCGCTGTTGCCAGTGCCACCTAAAAGAAATATGGCGACCTGACTGGAAATAGCTTGCATGGACAATACGGTGCGCTCTTTGCAGTTGTTGGTGTCTCTTTGAAACAGCGTCCGAAGCTTTATTGTTTTTAACGTCCAAAGAGCAATCCAAAAGCGCGTTCTTTAGCATTCTTTTGCGATTATTGCAGGTCCGACCTACAATAAGCGCAAAATAACGCTCTTGCTAGTCACCTTTGATGTTAGCTCGTGCTTTGCCCGGAGAACGATCGAGCTTACAAAAAACATTCCTAGTTTGAACTGACCATAACTAACCATCCTTCGTGTTTTCCTAAGAGACATCACAGCGAAAAATCCCAGTCAATTGACTCTAATCTAATATACACTGAGTTGTATTTTCTTGAACACATTCATGGGCTGTTTTTGTTGCACCAGTTTTGTAGCAGAACATTCGCTCATTCGAAAACGCCTGTGGTGTGCCGTGTTGAGAGCAGAATCATGGTGGCTATACGCTTTTAAATATTTGAAGATGAATTCCAGGTACAATAACCTAGGACAGAGCAGTGCCCATTTTAAGACAGATCTGAGCTTTTGGTTTTTTTTCAGGTTATGGCCGCCTGGACCAATTCTATGACCTTGACCTTTCTAGGAACAGGATCGGCCTATCCTTCACCGCACAGGGCCTGCTCTAGTATGGTACTCAAGTAAGTGCATATGTGCTCGCTGTCGTATTCCTCCTAAAATTATATAAAATGTGTGCCACTCATTGATTGAAGGGTTTGTGCTATTGGGTAGGTACTCTTTTGGGCACCTGGCCATCCTTTTTAATGGACATTCCAAGCCTGAGGCTTATTGGAAAATCAGGGTCTAGGAATCATGTGAGTAGCTCATTTTCACAGCAGGCACCTGGCATGCCTATGTCTTCAACCCAGCATCTTTCCTTCTTGACCCATGCAAGTGTTTTTATAACTGAGCTGGGTGAGGTGACACTGTCAAAAGGCTCTATGTATGCATATTCAGATTTGCCCTCCCTTACCTTCTACCTATCCTCTGTTGTGGAGTTGTTTTCTTTCTGATGAAGTCTTGTATAAATATAATTACATTTGCGTGGTTAAAGTGGAAAATTGGAAGTGTGGGGACTGCTACAGTTAAGACAGTCAGTACGACCGGTGTGACATAGAGTCACGGTACGCCGCTTACCAGACAGCTGGGGGTTTACAGGGAAAACATGGCGATTTTTCAAGCAGTGGAGTGCTTAGGGAATACAAGGCATTAGGTGTTGTTGGACTGAACTGGGATGTGTTGATGGTCGGAAAATCGCAATGAGCATTCTCTAAGTATGCTGTTTTGGGTTCAGTAGGCCTAGCTATAGCAAGAAGTTTTTGAGACACTGTTACAGCAATGTCTATAGGCTAACAATAACTTACATGTATCGGTAATTCTTTTTTGGATTTTCCAAATCAATCGGTTCATCTGCTTGGGAAACCCATTAGCTCATAATCTGTGATTCATTTATTGATCTGTGATTCATTTATTGATCTGTGATTCATTTATTATCTTTTATTCTACAATATCTCTATTGTTCTATTATTGTTTGGAGATACGATGATGTAACTTCAAAAAATCCCTGCATTTTTTGTCTTTGTTTTTCCTTTCATGCGGCCTCAGTGCCATAAATTTATATATAGAGGATAACCCTATGCTCAGTACTAGCTTAGTGTGTAGGTAAGGTTTAATTTTATGATCGAATGCTCTTCCTAACCTCAGCGGTCTTTTTCCACTTGGAATGGACACACTAACTTGATGTATCGATGCTCCACCTTATTGGAGGCTCGTTTTTGTTTTGAGCCCACCTTGATCTGGATTCGATCTGGATTCTCACGATTGTGAGCCCAGTGCTTTACCACTGACCTATCCATGTCAGGAAAATGTCAAACCATATTCAAGAAATGTCTGTAGCACACGAGATCATGTGGCAGTATGGGTGCCATTTCTTTCCTCATCATCCATTTCTCTATGGGGCATACCATACACAATACACAATAGTGGAAAAAAAGTAGCTTACTTCGCACTATACACGCTTAACATACATACAGGAAGTGTATACGAATTGGTACGGATTTATAATGTGAAAAACCTGCGCTAAGTCAGCCATACGTATCTTATTAATTTAGTGACACTGGTTAAATGCACCTGTAATTTCATCATAGCGTGGGGAAATTGCTAGTAAAAGTACAAAATACCTCTCCTGCCTATGCACCGATGAGATTCTAAGCTGCAACGCGCAGTATAATTCTAACCTTGGAGGTTTTTTCAACTAGTCGGCACTTGGCTATC
>Ga0224511_10004756_pt1 | contig 10397 bp, 6 predicted proteins | sample SF_May12_sed_USG_2_FD_169988 | JGI IMG/M metagenome (GOLD analysis project Ga0224511, IMG submission 169988) | Sediment microbial communities from San Francisco Bay, California, United States - SF_May12_sed_USGS_8_1 | ecosystem: Environmental > Aquatic > Marine > Sediment | place: USA... | reverse complement strand
TCATAATTATGATAAGAAAAATGTTCACATTCCTATGTTTTTGATTTGGGATAAAATTAACAGTTGTGTTTCAATTCCATTCAAACAAACTTTGTATTGTACATAATATCAATATGGAGGGAACTGTGTCACAAAATATTGATATCCGAATTCGTTTCAAAGATATTGAGAAATAACCATTTTCTTTGCTATTTATATTACCCTCTATTGCTTCAATTAACACACCTTTCTTTTAAATTGGACAATAAAAATTATGTGACACGGTTCCCTCCCCGGGAGATAGATCTTTGATGTACCTAAAACCGCGTGAAAATCAGATAACAAATAACAAATAACAAATTTATCCCATTTCAAAAACTCCAAACGATTTGATAATTAGTTCTCTAAAATCACGCCCACGCAAACATATAAAATGTGTTGAATACAGATATGAGCAAAATTTTTAAGAAATATTTTAAAAATAAACTGAAAAATCAGGTTATTCTTTTCAAAAAAAATACCTTATTATATAGCTCTTTCCATACAAAAGAAAAATATGCATTTTAGTGCAGTGCATTTGAACATTATCCCAAGCGTGGTCAATCGTTAATATTGTTTTCAATGTGCTGATGGTTTTCATTGTGTTGTTACGGTTACATAATTAACGCGATATAATTATTATTCTAAACATCATTCGCAAGCAATACCTAAAACGCTGCTTGTTTTTGTAAGCCACGTTCAAAGTAACCAATGATAATGGACAGTTCCACAACTGTCAATCATAATCATTTATAACTGTACATGGTCAATTTTAATCCAATAGATTAGAATTATATTGTCAGCTGACAAGCTGACCTAGAATGTTTCCTGTTTGTGCTAAACCTTATCACAAGATCAAAGAAAATATGCCGCTTGGGGAGGAGCTTGAAAATTTGTGGAACTATTCATTGCAATCTTTAAATGACATATCCGCGCTTCAACTAAAAGAAGCCGATATCAATGGTACGTTCACACTTTCCGTATCATTATACACGGGTAAGGTAAACCAAGATCCGTGGCTTATTTCTTTCAAATTATCAATCTCTGTCCCATCAAATTTCTTATTGCCTTTTTGTTCCGTTTGTTTCCCATAACATTCGAATAAATGACAGAGGCTTAATCACAAACAGTATGCTTTCTTAGAGCCGTTAATCTGTTTTATAAGGGGCAATAAAACCGCGCGACTGTATCGATGCGCTAATTACCCCGTAGGCGCCCCTCTTACCGACTGCCTGCGATTCCCAATATGGCAGCGCGGCGAAAACGAAAGTAGAAACACTATGCGTTGAAACGGGCGGGCGGGCGTCAACTTTTGGTTTCCGATCAATAACTTTAGTTTGCTTTTGCCTATTGACACCAAACTTGCTGTATGGGTAGCTTATATCACAAGGCAGCTTGGAATGGCTACCCAGGTGTCTGTGATTAAGGTCATTGTTACTAAAATAGAAATTCAGTTTCCGCTCAATAATTTTATTTTGCTTTGGCCTATTGACACCAAACTTGGTGTATGGGTAGCTTACATCAAGACGCAGCTTGGAATTGCTACCTAGGTGTCTGTTATGAAGGTCAAGGTCGCTGTTACTAAAAATAGAAATTCAGTTTCGCCCAATTACTTTAGTTTGCTTTGGCCTATTTACACTAAACTTGGTGTATGGGTAGCTTACATCAAGACGCAGCTTGGGATTGCTACCCAGGTGTCTGTTATGAAGGTCAATGTCACTGTTACTAAAAATAGAAATTCAGTTTCCGCTCAATAACTTTAGTTTGCTGTGGCCTATTTACACCAAACTTGGTGTATAGGTACATGTAGCTTACATCAAGACGCAGCTTTGGATTGCTTCCCATGTGTATGTGATCAAGGTCAAGGTCAATGTTACTAAAATAGAAATTGAGTTTCCACTTAATAACTTTAGTTTGCTTTGGCCTATTTACACCAAACTTGGTGTATAGGTTCATGTAGCTTACATCAAGACGCAGCTTGGGATTGCTTCCCATGTGTATGTGATCAAGGTAAAGGTCAATGTTACTAAAATAGAAATTCAGTTTCCGCTCAATAACTTTAGTTTGCTTTGGCATATTGACACCAAACTTAGTGCATGCAACCAATACAACCAAAATAACGGCATCATTATTTCTTTACTGCCATCTTTCATTTCTTATTACTGTCACATCAATACTTGGTAGTCTGCGAATTAGTCTATAAGCCCGAAGCCCGAGTAGCATTGTATGCAAGGTAGCCCGACCGGTCGATTTCAATTTTGAAGTGAAATTCTAAATAAAGAAACAATTTAACATAAAAACTGATTTTGGAGTTATGTGTTGGTAAGAAAACACAAATGATTTGTATGAATTATGACCACAACAAAAGGTTTGGGCTATTAAAATTTCATTCGGGCTATGGAAAATTTAATTTAAATAGCCCGAATGGCTATAGTCTTTAAATAATTAACGCGCAGACAGGGTTTAATCGTTGAAAACCTGGTTTCGTCGCATTGCGGCGCTTCTTGTTTATATTTATGGGTGTTATAAGTACACCACATACGTTTGTGAGGGTCATTTTGCTTTATCGTCGATAAACAATTTCAATATAATTGAGGATGTTATTTTCACATGCAAGTATATGCTTCTATAATATAAATTGAAGAGATTTTTAAAGAAAAAATGTTACAAACAATGCATTTAATGCCAAGTTAAAGGGCACCATGACACAACAAAATTGTATTTTCCATTTGTGTTCCTATGTTTATTTATTAAAAAGATTTTACCAAGAAATGTGAGTTACCTCCTTGGTACGGTCAATTACATTCATTTGGGGTTCAAACTAGCAGAACTATCCCTTTTCTCTGATTATAAAACGGAACTATGTACACTCTTATACTGCCATTGTTTATGCAAACAATGCATTTGTGATAAAGTCGCACATTTTCTAGATATTTAAGTTGATATGGTTCAAATTGTTAACATAATGGCATTGTCATAATGGGTAAATCTGAGCATTCATTACCGGTTGTGCCTAGGTCGGCTATGCAATCATAAATATGGGTAAGTTAAATAAATATTTTTGTTCGCAGCTCAATATATTTTCGTCATGTGAATTTATATACAGTTATTTCGCTAAAAAAGAAGTCTGGTCGCATGGACACTGTAAAGTAAATATACAACACGTGAAACGTGCCATATCATCAAAACTATTATGGAAGTTACTTCGTTAAGAAAGATACAAGAAAAATGATTATATCCTTATATAATATTCTGATGAAGTTGTAATTATCTGGTTTCTCAACACTGAACGGAAAAAAAATGAGGAAAATACTTCAGAGTTAAGAATACATGTATACCCGAACCTCGGTTTTATTGAAGTTGTTTGTCAATCGTAATGAAAGATGCTACCCCACTGACGCGCCATAACGTATGAGGGGGAATTGTACAGCCGACGCACAAGCACTTAACACGCTATATAGTAAATTGAATAAATGTGGAAACAAGAGGGCCCAGAGGGCCCTGGGTCGCTCACCAGATAAATATGTCCAAAGGTCACAGGGGAGCCTCTTTTTAACCCAAAATCACAAATTGAAAACAAGAAAAAGCCTAATCTGAACAATATTTGTACACTGTCACCAAGGAAATGTTTGTGAAACCATTTTAAAATTCACCAGGGGTTAGATGTGGTTTTAATGTGTGTTTATTGCTAATTTTGGTGTTGTCCTTAGAGGCGTACTTTAAACAAACTTTGTAAAGGACAACTAGATGATGCCACATAGTTTTTACCACATATCAAGGCAATAGGCCTTGTAGATTTTGACAAAAATATGTTTAAAGATTTCTTTATATAAAACTTGTAGTATAGGACAAGAAGATAATTGAAAATTGCATTTTGAAAATCTACTTTTTTGACACCGTGACCGACTTATGAAACTTATCAGAACCGTTTTAACATATTCGGTAGGGAACCCCCAGAGATCAGTCGTGTTGAGTTTGGTCAAATTCCCATTAGTGGTTTAGGAGAAGAAGTCGTTTGAAGTTGTTCGTTTTTAATTCAATGTAAGATTGTGACCCCGGGGCTTGGTCAATTTTGACCCCATGGGCATAGTTTGAAGAAATTTAGCAGAAGACCTCTAGATGATGTTATACAAAATGTGTATTAAATATGAAAACTCCGGGCCTTGTAGTATTGGACAATATTTTTGAAAATTGTATTTTTTACTCCCTGACCTACTTATGCAACCAATTGGAACGGTTTGATCAACTTTGGTTAGGGACCACCCAGGCATAATGGACCGTTCTGCAACCGTCAATCATGATCATTTATAACAGTATATGGTCAATTTTTATCCAATAGATTAGGATTATATTGTCAGGTGACAATCTGACTTAGAAAACAAAACAGAAAGACCCCTTCACAAGCCTTCACAAGATCAAAGCAAAGCTACCGCATTGGACGGAGTTTAAAACTTTGCGGAACGGTGCATTCCTATGAAGTTTGGTCGAAATCCAATGAGGTGTTTCAGAGAAGATGGAAGACGGACAAAGGCCGGTTACAAAAGGAAAGCCCTTAGGAGGCGAAGTCTTCATGAGGATAACAGCAGCCTCGATTACATGCAAGCTGTTTCCAAATGGCTTTGTACATGTACATGTACGCCCCATTGTGCATAATCGGAACTCTGTTTTAAAATGTAAACAGGTAACACCAAAATTGTAAAATTAAGCTTACTTTTCGCGCAAGTTTGATATTGCTCCTTAATATCCTATTGTCAAAGGTAAGCATGCGTTAATTTGTTTTCTCAATGTCAAATAGGGTTTTACCCTGTAATATCTATTAGAATATTTTTAATAGCATGCTATGTGACATTGTGTTATATGAACATACATTGTATATGCTTACAGGATTACTGTGCTTTAACGTGTTGAGTGCTGTTGTTGTTTTTATCTGAATTTCGTATTTGTTTTGTCTGGCTATTTTCAGTAGATGACGAGACTTGGGAGGCTTGCGTGTACGCGCCAGAACACCAACAGCACAATACCTCCTCCCCCGATACAACAAGCCAGTACGTGGTATCCCAATGTGAATAACAGCAAGGGCGAGGAAATATTTTCATATTATCTGATATACCAGATTTCCTACACTATAGACAGTTCCGCAAGTGCCAATCATGATCATTTAATACAGTACAGTCATTGTTAATTTTAATCCAATGGATTAGGATTATTATTTCAGGTGACAATCTGACCTAGTAAATACAAAAGAAAGCATACCTCCTGTTTGTGATAAGCCTTTTTACACGAACAACGGAATACTACATAAATGGGAGGAGATTGGAAATTTCGGACAAACCTGTTAACGGTGTCGGTTATATTCTTCTTATGATTTTTGGAAGAGCGTGACATGAAATCCCGAATATTTTGCTAGTTGAAAAGATGGTTACGTTGTCGTGTTTTGTGCTTTGTTGTTACTTAAAGGGTCAAGAACACAGAATTTTGGGTTGGAAAGTACTTAATATATATTTTAGACATAAGTCTGAGTGAAACTAGAGCTCGGCATGTCGGAGCATTATACGCCTGAAGGATAAGCCGTTCGATAAATTAGGTGGTGAAAACTTTACTTGAGTTTAACCTCTGCATTCATATGTTCATCTACTGACCGTGACCAGTCTTACTACCAAGTACAGTGACTGTCACTCATAAACTTAATATATTGAGGGGACACGGTTTTTGCATTAAATGCTACTGTGACATTGACCTTTGACCTAAAATATATATACGGTCATCTACTGAGTATGACTAATATTCCAACTAAGTAGAATGACTGTCACTCAGAAACTTTTCAAGATATTTAGTGGACACGGTTTTGCATAAAATGCTACTGTGACCTTGACATTTGACCTACTGACCTCAAAATCTATAGAGGTCATCTACTGAATATGAATAACATTTCCATCAAGTACCATGACTGTCGCTCACAAACTTTTTATGATATTAAGCGGACACGGTTTTTGAATTAAATGCTACTGTGACCTTGACCTTTGACCTAGTGACCTCAAAATTATAGGGGTCATCTACTGCGTATGAACAATCTTCCTACCAAATACCATGACTGTTACTCAGAAACCTTTTAATATATTGAGCGGACATGGTTTTTGCATTAAATGATCTTGTGACCTTGACATTTGACCTACTGACCACATAAATTATAGGGTCATCTACTGACCATGATCAATCTTCCTACCAATTATAATTACTATCACTCCTAAACGTTTCAAGATATTGAGCGGAGACGGTTTTTGCATAAAATGCTACTGAGACCTAGACCTGTGACCTCAAAATTATAGGGGTCATCTTCTGCGTATGAACAATCTTCCTTTCAAATACCATGACTGTCGCTCAGAAACTTTTCAAGATATTGATCGGACACGGTTTTGCATAAAATGCAAATGTGACCTTGACATTTGACCTACTGACCTCAAAAGTTTAGAGGTCATCTACTGACCATGACAAATCCTATTACCAAGTACAATGTTAGACGGACGGACGGACGCCATACCATAATACGTTCGAAGTTTCACTGTGGGCGTATAAAAATGTGATGTTGAATATCTGACTCTTTAAAATATTATGACAACATATTTTAAAAGATAAAAACTGAAAACTGGACAAGAAATGATTATCCCCCATATTGAATGTTGTATTGGAAAATGTCCTAGTTTGTGCACAATATTTTCAAAACTTCCACGTGATACCTAATGTGTATGCTTTATCACGCAGTTGTTTAGATTGTTTGGGATACTTTAGATTATTTTTTTCAATTGTAATGCGCAAACTGTGCTCTAGGGCTTTAAGAAACTCGATTTTGTTTACAAATAACGAACGATTATGCTTATAATTAAAATGAAATATTGTGTGAAGTGCTAATTTTTCGTTGTTATACAAGTTTACGTTACAACATTTGTTCTTTGAATGTGCATAACATTACCTAAAAATGGAAAAGGTAAACAAAGTTTCATTTGATAACTTGAGTAGCGTTTATAATGCATATACAGTAACGCCACTTAAAGCGGCGACGTTAAATGACATAGACTTATATAACTTATAACATATAACACAAATTTTTAATATCCGTCCTTATTTGCTGAAATCCATTGTTCATGTGATAAAGTTTATCACAAACAGGAAGTACACTGTCGTTTGTATAAACTAAGTCAGATTGTCACCTGACAATATATCCCTAATCCATTGGATAAAAATGACCATGTACTGTTATAAATGATCATAATTGACAGATGTCTATCACAGACTCAAATTACGGCCCATGCCTTTCTCAAGAAATAATTTTAACTGTAAAGTAAAATTTAGAGTGTGTAGTTAAAATGAGAATGTGTTATACGAAAGGAGCAACAACCTTTGTATACTCCAGTTGACATGGTAATGTTGTTACTTCTAATAACGCAATAACATGTTAAAACATTGATTGTATTTAAGAATTTAAATATAAGGAATGATTGTCATTCTGCTTGAGTTGAAGCGATTCAGAATGCAATTGTAAAACTGCCAAACCCATAATCCCTAAATGAATACTATTTCACTAGATCAACTAGCCTTTTCCTAGTACAGAAAGCATTATCTTTATCATAAGTTTTAATTAGCTTCCACAATGCTGTGTTGCTTTAATTTGACTATGATCATTTAATATGTTCTTTTTTCTTATTTGTTGTGGTATATTCAACTAAATTATACCAGTTATGATATCTAAGGCATAACTAAGCTCAAGACATTATTACATAGATTGGCTGAAACTAAACCAGTCAATCTATGTAACACTGACATGGAGATTTTAGCCATTTCATGAAATGGTTGAAATATTAAGCCGTTTTATGAAACGGCTGAGTGAATTAGTCATTTCACGAAAAGGCTGCAAATATTAGCCATTTCATGGAACGACTGATTTCACAGATTGGCTGTAACATATACAGAACCAAGGGTCCATACGTTTAGAAGCATACTTATAATATAAATGTGTGCACAAAAGTACGTGCCCTTGTTTCGTTTTGTTTTTACAAGAGCCGAATACCTAAGTACCGTCAGTTTGTGTTTGCCGTTAAGATAAACCCGAAACTAAATGTATTGCTGTTTTATAAGTGAATTATAAAGATATCAATAATATATTTACTGACCGCATACTGGCTGACTCCCTGTCCATGAGCGATCAGGTTGACATGTCCTTACAGCTGAGCCAATCATCTGAGTGTTTGGGTTACATGTGAAGGACACGTTTGCTCCTTCCAACCATCCTTGTGTGCCATTCATTGTCCCAAATGCTGGGGCCGTAAGGGTCGGGCAACCTTAAATGTAAGTGAAATAATTTCCCTTATTAAACGGTGTATTGGAAAATATTCTATAGTAGTCTGTGCACAATTTTCTTCAAAACTAGAAAGTATTATCTAAAGTGTATACTTGTTTTTCCCCTCTTGTTATATATATACGGGTCACACTAAAAGTATGCTTAATGTTCGCAGAACAAAGTAAACAAAGTTTGATTTGATACATTGAGTAAAGTTCATAATGCATATGATTACTTTTATACTACTAGTCTTTTCTTGGAACAATAAGCCTTCTCTTTATGTACATAACCAATGACCGACACTTTCAAATCAAAATTAAAATATGATCGTTTGAGCAAAAGAACGCACCCTTTTTCGTTTTGTTTTATTAAGAGCCAAATACGTTAGTATCGTCAGTTTTTGTGTGCCGCTAAGATAAACCCGAAACCAAATGTATTGCTGCTTTACAAGTGAAGTATAAAGATATCAATAATATATTTACTGACCGCATACTGGCTGACTCCCTGTCCATGAGCGATCAGGTTGACATGTCCTTACAGATGAGCCTATCATCTGAGTGTTTGGGTTACATGTGAAGGACACGTTTGCTCCTTCCAACCATCCTTGTGTGCCATTCATTGTCCCAAATGCTGGGGCCGTAAGGGTCGGGCAACCTTAAATTGGAACGTCAATTAGTTTAAAGTTTGTGCCATTCACTCTTCTTGTAATTGTCGTAATGCTTAGGCTCATTTACCTTCATTGTTGAGGTTGTATCTGTTGTGGGCTTCATGCATTGCGTTCATATATTGTATCGTCATTTAGAATAACTTTTAAATTACATTATATGAGGCATCTGAAAAGCAGTTGTGTTTTTATTTTCTTCTAGACATGTGCACCTTTAGTCGCAAACAAATAGACAATAATAAATATATATTTTATAAAATATTAGAATAACGTAATGTTCACGTTATGCAACATTGATTATATAATACAATTAAAAAATACACAATATTTAAGTGGTTATATGTTCATGTTGTTTAGAAATGCAAACTTGAAAACTGCTATACACATAAATTAATCACAGTGTTATATTATTATATAGTTTACGTACAACTAGATGTAACAATCACTTGATATAAATGTATACACGTACAGGTCTAATAACATGGTATGTAATTTACAGAAACGTTCGTTTACCAAATGATTTGTGCTCCTCATAAATGTAGTATATTCACCTTTTGCTGTATATTTAGCGTTTAAGTGTTTAAAAAAGAACTGGAATTGATTAGATTGGATTGGATCTTTTAGTACAATGATTTAAACATTTGTTCTTACGCGGGACAGCAGACCAGTGGATATGAAAGCCCGCCGCGTTCATTGACTGATCCGATGAGAAAACGATCTTCATCGCTATTTGTGTGCTCACTACAACGCCTGGGTTGGTTGTGCCAGTAGCTGTCCACAGCACGGGATCAGTGAATAATATGCCATCATAAAACTACAACATAATATTAAAGTATAATTGCACGATATCAAGAACCTTATTAACGTCAACGTATGTAATTTCTAATGTTGCTATTGTTGTTGTGTGCTTTTGCATTTTAAAAGCAAGTCACACGGTGGTGAGATAAAAAGTAAGCTCTAAAATATAATGTTAAATCAAATAATAATTATGGAGAATATACCTTGACGGTGTCCGTAGAAGATAAATTGAATGTGACCCGTTCCGCTTTAATGACTTTTCCAGAAGGCACCTCGATAGTCCACGTGCAGTTGTGTCCATCATGGTAGTTTCCGTTACCCCAGTTGGGCGAGTAGATATCACCGGAGGTTCCATTCAAGGCTGCTCCACACTCTGTACGTTTTAACGTGTTTATGTTTATATAAATAACCTTTTACGTATAAGTTTTTAAAAGAAGTGTGCCAGTTCAAACTATGTCGACTAATGGCCGATTTCTGTCAAACAGTGATTAAGTTATAGTTGGTGAATCAATGATTATTCGCACGAAGCTAACGGTCCGTTATTTATTCAAGTCGGGTTTCTGTAACGTTTTTGACCAAGTAATG
>Ga0224511_10004755_pt1 | contig 10398 bp, 4 predicted proteins | sample SF_May12_sed_USG_2_FD_169988 | JGI IMG/M metagenome (GOLD analysis project Ga0224511, IMG submission 169988) | Sediment microbial communities from San Francisco Bay, California, United States - SF_May12_sed_USGS_8_1 | ecosystem: Environmental > Aquatic > Marine > Sediment | place: USA... | reverse complement strand
GCCGGAAAGTGTCAAGGTTATCAAAATGTTAAGGCTATCTATCGATCGCATATTTGTTCCAGGGTCGCTTCACGGGTCGCTTTGACCGTTGTTGCGAAATTAACTGCACAGTTTTCTGTCCTTTGACCCACAAGACGTTGAGAGAGAACAACTCCGATGCACTCGAAACTTGTTGCATTTATTAACTTTTTGTAAAAGCGTAAAATTAGTGTAAAATAAATTGTTATTTAATGAAACAAAACTACAATCCACTACATGCTCTTAGATAAGTGCTAACTATAATTGCCGATATACCACTGCGCATGCGACAATGACACAGAGATTGTAGAATGCTTATATGACTTAATTACATCTTGAACTGTAGAAGTCGATTTAATCTCTCAGACCTTTAACTTTAGCGCCCCTATAAATAGTACCAAAATGTCGTGTTCTCACAGCCACATTCGGATAACTGTGCAGCCGTCATATCTTGCCAACAATCTTAGATGTCTTCTAAACATACTTGAACAATCAGAAAAGTAACGACTGCATATCTGATGTGATGACCGCATCACACTCAGGCCATCAAGCTACCAAAGCTGATGGCAGGATTTTTGGAACGAGATGGAAATGGGCTAGACACTTGGTCAATGTAGCTAGGCTTAAGTTAAGATCGCATGTAATGGGAATCAAATGTCGCGCAAGGAAACAAAGAAAATAAAACAAACATCACCCTGTTTTGTGGGATCATGTGATTGAAAATGACCGAGGTTCATGTGGCTAGGGTGACAAAGCTGGAAGAAGGCATTCATCAACCTGGGATAAATGCCTCGGGTCGTGGTAGAGTTTTGGATATGTAACCTTACGAACTCTCGTTCGAATCCCAGTGGTTGTGGACTCCCGTTGTATGAGCTCCTCTCATTATCCTAACAAAAACAAGTCTTGCCATGGGGTGAAGCATTGATGCTGACCAGCTTGTGGTGCTCCATGCTAAGTCGTAACTAGTAAAAAATCACGCCTCTAATCTAGCAGCTTCATATAACGATAAAGCTGTCATATGGGACAGAACCCCTCACGTGTTAAGCTCCTTTCACAGAAACTGAATTCACTGAGGTATATTGGTCAAAGTTCAACGTTAGTGCATCATTTATTAGAACAGTGAAATGAGGAATTATACTCTAGATTAGAGACAAACTTTATAGCAAACATATCAAAATATATCAAAGATATCTGCAGCGTTGCCACTGTTTCTTTCATTTCTGGAGGTTAGATTTTTAATAGTTATGAATGCGATAAATATAAAAAAGACACATGGAATGGTAAAGCTCAAAGAACATCTAACAATGGTGAGTTATCTTCGATTCTAACCTTTTCAACTTGTGATTCCTCTCGAAAGAAACGAAACTACCAAAGACCCATCTACCACAACAATTTTTGGTTTCACCAGTATAAACATTGCTACCAGTACAGTTACTTCACTGAGTAACTTGTTGAAAACTTACTGATGGTAAGAACTAGCGACTAGGCACTCCTTTGCTGTCAGAGTAGCCGGAGGCAGTTACTTTTAGTTAGAAATCTCATGGACCACATAGCTCATTGTCTTTTAGCTTGTGATAGTTCACATTGGTTGGAGTTTAGATGGTTGGGTGATACCAGCAGTGACATTTGTCACTGGTACAAGCTAGAATCTATGAACGCCCCCATCGTGCTCTTTGGTCCTCGATCTGTCCAGATAACACGCGAGCTAGGAAGATGCCAACCAACTAAAAGAGAGATGATAAGATGTGTTAACAAAGCAACCGAGCAGCAAAATACTTTTATGTCTTCAAGACAAAAGAGTTGTCAGGAGTGGTTCAGCAATTTATTTATTCAGCTTTTTCACTCCGGACGCCCAGAAGGACGCCTTAGTGCCTGTCTCCCAGAGACATAAGGATACCAATCTGGCTCAGGCGTCCGACTCAACAACCAATAAAATTAGCTTCCATGGATTACAATGTAGACTCGTTTTGGTCTCATACGAGGATCATAAACTTATTTGTTTTCGCAATAAAATAACAACACAAAGTTGAGCTAAGAGGAGAGAAAACTTGAAGCGAGAGAATAAAGTAGTGGATTGACTTTTTTTGACAGAATGAGCAAAAATGGTTACAGTTTCTGGAAGCAGAAGTTCGGCACCATTGATTGGCTCCGAACAATCCATTAGGAGTGAAAAGGGTCATTGCATCCAAGGTCAGAAGCTAGAGCTAACGCGAATTGCATCCAATTAGAGCCAGATCAGATGCAAAATGTAGTGAAAAGCACCACAACTCTACTCACCCTACCTGACGTAATTCGTCAAGATACTTTCAATTTACACTCATGTGCCTCATAAACAAGGTTATCCTATGGGAGAGCGCGTTCTGAAACCGGTGTAGGGAGAGACCTAAGTTTAGGTCAGGACTGGGAATCGCCCCAGGGCCCCTTGGTTCAAAGTTGAGAACCCCATTCACTGCGCCCTCATTCCGTCCCCAAGAGGACAGTGGAATCTGTAGAAAGCTCTAGATTTGAAGGAATTGCTTTCCGGGAATATTTTCTGTTAGCAAACTCAATGCATCATTTGTTGAGTACGTTAAAAGCGACCTAGGGATAGTAGAATGAGAAAGCAACTCCTCACCTCTAGAAATTATGCGAGGAGCTCATTCTCACAGCGGGTGCCCAGAATAACTAGGACGTGAACCCTAAATCTTTCAATCTTAAGCCAATCGCTCTACCTATTGAAATACAGAGCTATCCCGCTTGGCAGCGCCCATCTCCTCGCCACGTCAGAACACTTAATACTCATTTAACGCACTAACCTGAGGTATAACAATTCCGAGTCCTATGCCAGCCAACAGGAACATATTTTCCTTAGCAGTAGAAATGGCAGCATCTACACAGCCAATAGTGTATATGGTTGCTGAAGCTTCACTTCTCTAAAACAGAATACAAACCAGTGAAATAGGAGATCTCTTTAGATGGTTTAAAAGCTGAACTTCTCAGCATTTTAATTATCGTCTCTTGTAAAGGAAATCTCACAGAAAAGACTTGGCATTTGAGGTTTATCAAGAATTGCCCGCATTTTCCATCACTGAACCACCTCATTTTCGGCTACCGAGAATATTTCACTACTGCCAAGAAAACTTGCCGGCTGATTGACCTTACCTAGCAAAACATTATAATTCGTAAAGCTGGGCTGGTTTGAGATACAGATTTCTTAATACATTTTAGTGAGCACTTTTGTGCTTGAAATGAGATTTAAAGGTTTATGGTGTTTAGGCAATGTCTTTCTTTCAGAGTAGTGTGCTCAAGAGCAAACTTAAACAGTTGCATAACAAGTACCCAGATCAATTGAAAATAATAAATTAACAATCTAAAATCAATCGAATCATTACCAATTACATGTAATTCCAGCAACACAGTAGCGTTATGGTAGACAGCTCTGCATTGTCCTTTCTCACATGAACTATTCACAGTAAGGTGTCTGGTTGAGCTATTTGTTAGTTTCCCAGTTATAGATCAGCATGAGTCAGCATCTACACCCCATCTCAAAGGGAGGCTTGTAGTTTTTTAGGCTGGGGTGATGCGAGGAGAACCCATAACAGCGAGGGTCCAGACCCATGTTCGTATGATCGCAAGACCAGAGGTGTGCCATTGAGTTATCCAGCTATTCAATTGTTCTACATTGCCATGGTCTCTTCTTCCTCTTTGTCTTTTCCCATTCAAGTGGGGGTCGACATTCACGACTGCCTTTCTCCACTTTCCCCGGTCTCTTGCGTAAGTACCCTCCAGGTTCTTCTCCTTCATATCTTCGGTGACACAATCTGACCGGCGTCTTTTTGGTCTGCCTCTGGCTACCACCCATTCTACATACATGTCTAACACTCTACAATAGATGTGCTCGGTCTCCCTTTTCATGACATGGCCATACCACAGCTGCGTTATATGAGGAGTTATCATCACATGTCCATACCACTTCAGTCTCTTCTCTTGCCCCTTTATTAACATTTCCGCCACCATCATCCTTTTCCGGAAAGCTTCATTCCTAATCTTACCAAGCTTTGTCCAGCCACACACCTGTATCTCAACATCTTCATTTCCGTTACCTCCAGCTTTGTTTGCTCGTGATCATTCCACGGATCATATAGACTTTACTCTGCACTCCATCTCGCGCTTTCCGCATCCTTTATTCCCCGGCCTGGCATAAAGCCAAATTGCTGCTCCCCAACAAAATAGTCTCCTCTTTGATTGCTTGTCCAGTATTCGCTCTCAGATCTTTAGGGTATGCGGCGTTAAATTAATTCTTCGGTCGTTACTGCAATCTTGGATATCTCCTTTCTCCGTGTAGATAGGCACCATAACACTTTCTTTCCACTCTGCTGGTATTCTGTCTTCTCTGTAAACTTGCTGTAACAGACTACACAGCATATCGATCCCAAACTCTCCTACAACCTCCCACGCCCCAGCCGGTATTTCTCGGGCCCAGCCTTCTTTTTACTCTTCTTATTACTCTACATTGCCATGGTATGAAGCTGTCTAAAATAAATTTGGCAGACTTACCGTCTTGTCAAGTACATCAGCACCACAGCGAGTGTTGATTACGTCTTCATCATATGTATAAGGGTCTTTACAACATGAATAAGGCACAGAGCATCTCTCGAACCCTTGACTAGTGCAATTGAAGTATTTATTGGTCTCCCAATCTTTGTAGCCCTCAACAGTTGATCCACAACATTCAAACTGTAAAGAGACACAGCTGAAGTTTGTTCATCAATTAATTGGCCTTTCAATGACAAGAATGATATTGCCTATAAAGTCTTGATCTTCAGATTGATTTCGGACGAGCGAAAATAGCAGTGAGTTAAAAATATGTCTATGGTAATTTAAATTCGGGTGGCGATTCAATGTATTCTCGCTGTCACACAATTGACGCTGTGTTGTCCTCTTTCCACTGCGTTCAGGTAAATGTTCGAGTAGAGAAACTCCAATGCGAAGGTTCGGTCAGCTCTAACTTTGGTCGGGACAGCGAGCGTTCGCATATCCGAAAAAATCCATTGCCTGTTTATCAAAAGACCGAATTTTTTTGCTCCTTTCTCTGAATTGAGACTCTCTACCCTAGCAACTCATTGATAGTTCAAGGAATTTAACAGTACACGCAGAACAAAATCACATCTGGGCAAACTTTCCATTTGATTGATAGATTGACAAAGTTCAAGCTTGGTCAAGTTTTAATGATGCATGTTGATCACAAGCACAGACCAAACAACCTCTCACACTCCACAACCATTATCTATTCAGTTGAGCTGATGCTAGTAAAACAATTTTGGGAGCTATTGCCAACCATAGAATTATCCTCTTCATGCTACCAACTACCAACTTACCGTTTCCTGGAACCAATCAACAATATTCTGCAGATTGATATTGTCTCTGTAGTCACGAATAGCCTCTTCATGGAGTAGTTCTTCTAGACTCTTCTTAACCCGATCAGACAGAGCGAAGACGACGATAACGACAATAACCTCGGACAGGAAGATTATTCCCAGACAGATAGCAAACTGCAAGAGAAATGATTACACCATACACTGGGATCGAAGGTCTGAAGACAAAAAGGGGGTCAAGAGAAATTGTACAAGATCGAGAGGGTAAAAGTTGATGTCGTCGGCAATACTTGTATATAAAACAGATAAAGCAGTTTTCACTCTATAAATATTCATAATACAATCCAATCGACATCCCTAGGGCAATAATATCAAGGAAGGGAATCCCCACGCGGCTACAGTGAGTGAAAACAGTTCCTGTAGTACAAACCAAGGACAGAATCCCAGTTTAGAGTATATGTACAACCACATTCGCGAGTAGTGTAGTATGCACAAGTGAATGATTTTAAAAACGATTGAAACTGTACTGATTTTTCATAGCGGTGTGATTTTCAGCATTATTATTACCAATTTAAAGAAAGTACTGCACTGGTGGCATCATTACGAGACAGGCAGATTCTGTTAAACGAATAAAGTTCGCCTCAGCAGTCAACCTTTAACAGGCGTTGTGCATTCCAAGAGAAAATCTGGCAATATGGTTTGCGAAATCATAAATGCGGCATGCTCAAGAATACAAGCTTACATAAGGGACAAGATATCTATGTCAGCCTAATGTATTGGGTGAGCTGGGTGATGTATGACTGATGAGCTAATATCTATGTTTGAGTTTGGGATTTGTGACTCAATAAAGATAGTGGAGTGTGATTTTACAGAGACAAGACGGCTGACAAAAAAACAGCTTCATTAGGAATTAAACTAGATTTCACAAATACCGAGGTCAGCAGTTTTGGATCCCAATGTTAAATGAAAGAGGTCCAACCATGGAGTTACCTTCTCTATGGGGCACATAGGTGTAAACAGAAGGTCTTCCAGTGACTCACCCCCTGGAAACGCTGAGTCATATCGACTCAGTAGGCTAATTTCTGCACCACCCCTGACAGTTCTTCTGTCCAGAAGTCACGAAACTTATTTAGGAAGATACTTAGGATTATTATTTATTGGTACCATCTTGTATTTTAATCACAAATGGGGTAGTCAGTAGGGAAAAATAATTCTGTGTACGCTCAGCATTAAAACCTGAACAGGGAGTGATTTGAAATCTTTCCAGGCGAGTTATTTAGACTGAAACAACATTGAAAATAAATTTGATAGGTTGTTTACTATGGATGAAAATTGGAGGACTAAGCCAGTTATGACATCATCTACTAGAATTCATTATGGCCCAAGTGAGTTCAAATTGCACCACATAATAAAAAAATTAAATATGGATAGCATGCAGCCACATTCCAGGTGTACAATTAGGACTCTGTCCCCACAGGTCCTCAGATTTAAAGCACTGAATAAAGTGCATTATTATACTCACAGTTTTGAGCAAACATGTGTTCTCGCGTAAAGCTCCAAGGGCTCCCATGAAGGCGAGCAGGAAGATGAGGATTCCAATGATGATGAAGACGAGCGATACATTGAATATAATATCCAATATTGATTCCACTTCCTGTACTTGGTAGTTCTCAGTCTCCAGATATGCCCAGGTACCAAGCGCAATGAAACCCCAGCTGATCAGCTGCAATGGAAAACCGTTTAAATTGAATAAATCGACAGAATGATCATGACAAATGGCATATCCGACAAACATTCATGGCGTCAGCACACTGAAAGAGGAGCTAATCTTTTTTAGACTCATGACCATGTTCATCGTCGTGGAGCATGGTTAGTTTGATTTTATTTTACGTGGATGACATAGTCATTAAGGTAAACCCTTGTTTACAAAATGGCATGGGGCAGAAGACACTGTACTTCGTCTCACACTCCTCGATGGACTTGTGATGATATGGCGGTGCTCATAACTAAGAGCTAGGATATACGTGAGGAGCTCACACTCACAATGGGAAGGCTTCATCACCTGCTATTTCCTGGGTAGAAACTGGATGCTGAAACGTATATAATGATCAGATATAAATATCACTTTATGATAGTAAAAGTACTACTTGATAGTTCTGGAGGTTTGCCCGTTACAGTGAGCAGTTTAAAAATCACGGACTGAGCCACACCCAGAGCGAAATTAAAAATGTTCGATCAGATTGTCTTGCGGCTGTGCGACTGCGAGCAAACCTGTCTGAAACAAGCGGACTCGCTAGGAGGGTTTCCTGGGTAGCTTCTGGCCGCTAAATAAAATAAGGTCGATAAGCGGCGAAGGCGGGTATGGCTGAATATGAGACCAGGTAGCTATCCTACTTATTCCTAGTTCTACTTCTACGTTCTAAGTTCTAGTTACTTAATTATTTAACTTACCCAGAAAAGCATGTTGAAAGAAAACATCAGCCATTTCACCCATGGACTGACAAAAGTATCTGTGCTTTTCGCCTGCCTGTTAGGGTCCCCTAATCGTCCTCGTCCTCGTTCCTTTTTTGCTGCCCCACCAGAGCCCATGGTGAACCACTACAGGACAAAACAACACCAGGAAATCTCTGCTTCCAGTATCGGAGAGCAAGCACCTGTCGCTAACGTCTATTTGGATTAGATGTAGTGAAGGTAGCTCCCAACATCCTTCTTATACACGAGAAAGACAAAGAGAAGCTGCTCAATACCTGGACGCATTCAAGTATGATTTTCCGGTTTATATTCGCTGCGCTTGCGCAATGTAACCTGGCAACGAGCACTGTAAATAACGTTGTTGAATGGAATAGAGCTACTATAAGTATAAGTATAAGCGTGGATTGATTGATTTGAGTCTTGTGCTCTTAAATTTAACTTTTTACTGGTGCACACCAACAAGTTAAACAGGAAGAGCAACGTCACTCGACCTAACAGTCGTGCTCTGAATAGTCTTAAGTGGCCAAAAGTCTTACGGTATGAATTGAGTATCCGTCTAAATAAGTAAGTAAATCACTGAAAGTGAAAGTGAAAAGGGTGACTTCTGTCCTAGTCTTACTCCTGGTCCTAGTCCCAGTCCTAGTTCTAGTCCTAGTTTCACTCTCACTGCCACTCTCAGTCACTGTATCCATCTCTTACACAGTCATTCATGTGTTAGTGACAGATTGAGTCGCTGGTCTAGCGACTGACCAACTGTCCGCCTGGATGAGTGGTCTCCCCCACCAAGAATGTGCTTTTCTGTAGAATTAATTATACTCCCTATATACTGTATTTGGTTGGATGAATAAAGCATGCCGACTCAGTTCACATTCAGGATTTTCCATAGGATGGATATTATTTTTCAAACTAAGACATTTATAGAGTTATTCACCCGGTCCTTGATTCAATTCGTGTTCCACTGTTCTCCTGACATGGGTAGGTGCCGTCGTGAGTTGTGACATGTATGTGTATACCTGTCGCACCCTGGTTCAATTTTGGGACGCTGACACTATGTGGATGAAATGGAGTATTACTGGACCTGAGGGTTATTTTTGGGGTAGTATGTGTGCCCCCATAGGCCTGCCTCATAAGAAAGCCAACTCTTTACTGAATGCTGCTTTGATCTCTATTGGTCTATGAACAAAGTGATTCCGCATGTGGTTGTTGGATCAGGTTGCGCTAAACCAGGTATGCTATCCGCTAGGCCATCTCTCTTCACCCATTCAGTCGAGTAAAGAAAACACTCCAACGTGATAAGGTGGTGTGATTATATCTTTCAGTAACTGTAACTAATGTTTATATTCTGTTTTTAGTTTCACTACATGATGTCGTATACAGGACCGCTCTCAGACTCATATGCTGTTCAGCTATGCATGCAAGGTGCTTGCATGCGTGACGGAGCAGGTACCTATAACCCTCCTATACAAAGGCCTCAACAGACGCAGCATAGCTTGAGGAGAAATCGCCCTCAATCAGGTAACCACCTGACTAAGTGATCGATTCATTTGCCACATATTGTGATTAAATCTGTCTACTCAATACCGGAGTCAGATGTATGCAGGTATTCCGTAGATGCCCTGATCATTACCAGGGCTATGTAGATACTAGTCTACTGAGTCTTTAAATTGATGTTTCCTAGGGCGCATCATAAGGGGACTGCCTATATGCACCTGCTTAACCCCTGAGAGAAGGTTTCTCTATGAGAAGGCGTCCTTTATTTAGCCCCACGATCTGAATTTGAGAAGCACAATACTATACTCAACCGGTAATTGAGCCAGGGACTCGTGATTCTAAGCCCAGTACTCTATCCATAAGTCACCATTTCACCCTGACTTCGTGCGGATAGCTTGGCTTCAACAACTGCTTATCAATGATGAAAGAAAGCGATACTCAGACTGTATAATCCTGTCACTCAGTGAGCTGGACTAATGTGGCATAATAATGCTACCAATGTAACTATTCATGTTCTATTGTCAGAACATCACACGCCTGAGTTCACTCACTTCCCGCTCAGCGAACTAGCTAATAAAACTAGCTGATTTTATCAAGACTTTCATTTTATTGCTTCTGCAGCTCCGCAATACCGAAATCAGTACAACCCGGCTTACAATCGAGATACTTACTACAATGCCCCACCGAAAAGAGAGTTCACCACAACGGAGTACAGAACTATATACTCGCCAGCACAACCAGTCACTCGGGGGCCGAGAATCTCCTCCGCTCCGTATCAGAAACGCACAACACAATGTTACCGAAATGTGGCTGTCGGTAGGTGGCAATGTCACTGATGCTTATTTTCAAACGTTATTGATTAGTCAGCAGGCATATTTTGCAAATAGTGATGTAATACATGTAGGTCTAATAGAAGCTTTGGTCTATTCTGTCGCAAACACCAATGATTATCATAGCCTAGTATCATTCACATTGTCTAAACATGTATACAGTCACGCTATCCTGGCAATTGATACTGATGTCTGGGCATTATAAAAGTGTGCCCCTCTCTCTCTCTCTCTCT
>Ga0224511_10004754_pt1 | contig 10398 bp, 5 predicted proteins | sample SF_May12_sed_USG_2_FD_169988 | JGI IMG/M metagenome (GOLD analysis project Ga0224511, IMG submission 169988) | Sediment microbial communities from San Francisco Bay, California, United States - SF_May12_sed_USGS_8_1 | ecosystem: Environmental > Aquatic > Marine > Sediment | place: USA... | reverse complement strand
ACTCCCGCTTGCTTAAAACACAACCTCGCAGGCTCAACGTTCCCGCGCGCGTCGAAGTAAATAAGTTTGTAAGACGGCATTTCTGCTTGATGGTAATTGTTCACAAAGAATGTTCACACTGCTGTAGACGAGGCGAAACTGCGTATCCCAGATTGTGACCTGAATTTATAGATTCTGTATGACTAACCGGCTATATTTGGAACGCGGTCATACACAAAAAAAAACTGTTATCTATAACCTCACTGTCGTGGCCATGTTTGTTTAAAGTTTGTTTAACATGCCTTTCAAATTATTAGATTTGTGTCTCCAAAGCCGTATAGAGGTCTATATGGCTAAAAATTCGTAGGTTAATGCATATACATTTGTACTGGCAGTTTGTTTAAATTCGCTTCCCTCCCTCCGTTTACACTATCCACTAAAGCGTTGATCTTAATCGATACTAACGCTTACAGGTGCAAAGTTCACAGTCAGTTTACACTGATCCGAAAGTTCACACATTGAATGCGGAACAAAATCCCGGAGGGCATACAATTGAGGCTAATTATGGTGTTATGTATCTAGTTAAAATATAAATGTTTTCGTATTTTGCAGACTGTCTTTTAAAATATTATGTTAACAGACCTCCTAAAATATATATAAAATAAAATACGTGCGTTAATCTATTTTAAGCATATAGGAAATGACAGTAAGTCTATTTGCTTTAATTATTTATTTTTGTAAACCATATATTATTAAGACATGATTATGCCCGCCTTTTTGCAATTCAGGGGATGTAACTATTACACTAGGCCAATAATTGTCAATATTTTGTTATCTCTCTTATTGAGACATTTATATTGTCAGAAAAAGCACCCTTTTCCACACCTTATACACTGCTGTCTCTGTTGTATTAAAGCTCCGTAAAGCATTTTTGTATACTCAATACAACTAGCAATTTCTTGAACAATCCAATTTAAAGATGTTCCGAACTGGTATGACGTTACGCTTTCTAAGTTTCTTAATGGGTAACTTAAAAGATGGGAGCTTATGTCCACATCTGTCAAACTGAGATAGGACCTGATGAATTATGACAGGTGTGAATATAAGATCCCATTTTCTAAGTAACGCATATGGTTCCAAGTTACTAAAAAGATGGGGTCTTATGTCCACACATGTCAAACTGAGATGGGATCTTACGTTCAACCCCTCTCGAAAGTAGACGGGACCATATGTCCATACCTGTCAAAATGGTTTGGGATCTATGTCTATGGGCTATTTTATCTGGCTCCCACTCTTTTGGTAACTATGTTTTCCGATATTTATTGCGTGATATTCAAATCGAATAATGTGCAACCACAAGAAAATGTTGAATACCTACTTGTATCTATTTAAATCATTGTACCCCAACAACATATAACATTGAAATGTTAGTTACTTTCAGTTTATTCACTGATATTTGCAATGTAGTACTTTATGTAAAGGTATAAACGATGACTTAAAGTATTTATAGATTTATCATTTAAGGACTCCACGAAATTAACTTCACACTTTATTTACGATGTCATTTGAGGTATGAGGCTACAATTATTGTTAACTAATAGAGTCAACACTAAGGAAGGTAAAACACAAGTCCGTCATCCGCAACACGGGTCCGCGACGTCTCCGAGTTAAATATGTTGGTGCTTTTTCAACAGCTCCAGTACTGGTCCGGGTTTAAAATATTATAGAAATGTTACAGGTCAGAATATGGTACTTTTGAAGTGGGATCAAACCCAGCAAACGCCTGTTTCGATTGGACTGGAGTTGTTACTAAAACGTCAACGAATATATTTATTAAAATAACATTTTTGTGCTACACATAAAATATGGTCAAATAAAAAACCCAAAAAGGAAGGCACTTCTATTCATTTTTTATTATTTATTAAACAAATAGCTCTATGTTATAGTACCCCCTCTCTTTAAGGCAGGTATACTCTGTTAAGAAAATCACACTGTTGTCTTTGATTACTCATAAGAAAAGGCATTAAAACATTGACTTATACGGCGATCTTCGGCTGGGCAGCAACTCGGCTGTGAAGGTCGTCAATGAGAGTCCGTCCCTCTGTCGGGTCAACGCCGGTATTGGCAGATAGTCCACGGAACATATCCACGAGGTTGTAGATAGCTAGGTCTGCCACCGAAACCACTTCCACCATCGTTTTCCTTAAGTCGCTTTTTAGTTAAATCGAAGTAGGGGACGCAACCTGTTTCCTTGAACTCTTTCATCATGGAGACCTTGAAAATGAGAGTAACGCATGTTTAATATAAACACAACTAAAAGGCAACCTCATTATTACATAAAAACGACTGTGACAAAACACTTGTGACGACATATCCATGTTTTTTAAAATAGAAAATCTTTGTCGATTCCTTTACATTACTTATTCTACATATTTTTCAACGTAGTGTTCTACTGTTTATGAATTTGTTACACAAGCTTAGAATTTCACGTTCAATTGAGTGTTATAAGAATTTTTATAACCATTGACCGAAACAAATCGGTCAGTAACTTTAGAAACTGTACACCACTCTACCTTTTTGGCTTCATCCTGTTCCAGTTTGATTGGCCTCAGCTGTTTGTTGATAATCTCCGTCAAGGTCTCCAGCAATTCGTCGATCGAAAACCCTTCCAGTTTATTTGAACCGAACAAACCTGCACGATGGAAATGTTGCAGTAAGTGTTCGTGTGGATTTTGAATTTTAACGTGTGTACATGTAAGTATGACGTAACCCATTGTCTTTCAGCTGGTAATAAAGTCGTTTTCCAATCCACAAACACATAGAGTTATGTTGTTGGACATTTATTCGGAAAACATTACTTTCAACTTTTCGTGTATGTCACATCAATTTTAAACTGTGAAAATGCATCGTTCTACTTGCCAATGCGTTGGTCAGTGGCGGATCCAGGATCCAGGATAAATAAGTATTTCAGCATGTTTTGACCATGTTTCTTATAAGAACATTGCCTGTGCCCCTCCCCCTGGATCCGCTAGTGTTGTGTCTGATTTCGATCTTTAACAGTAATGTTTAGACTTTTGCAGGCAAGGCAAAAGTACGTGTTGTAGGCTATTACTATCTATTATCATGGTATTGTTATCTTTACGATATAATATGTTCATGTTTGCTTACAGTGTGTTTGACAAGTCTATTAAGTTGTCAGTTTCGTGTGGTGTCCCTAAAGACGTCGATATGCCTTATTGTTGATAATTATAGGCCGTAATTCCACGTCTCCGTATCAGGATCCGCATATCTGTATCAAGTTAAAACACGTTTGGGATATTCCTATCGTCCATATTAGTAGTGTCTGTAAACGGCGTTCGAATAAATGGCTCACTGAGACATTTTATCCGTATTTGGATGGCATACTGACATCCATTTGCAAGGTCAGGCGTTTCAAAGACATTGAACGGAGTCTTTTGTTTTAACTTTTACTAGTTTGTTGTGACATTCTATTTAATAATAATTATTTTAATAATTAAAGTTGTTATTTTGATTTAATTCATTGGCGACATATCAATTAGTTTTCTTTTTATAACAAATGCATAATCAGTTTTAATCCATCATACCCATGTTCACTTAATTAGCAACCAAATGGTTTTTTTAAATTAGTCTGTAAATAATAGGTTGTCTGTTTAACATAAGGATCCAATTGAAAGGTATGTTTGACGGATACTGATAAAAATACGACGTCCAGGTTAACATCATGCGGATAAAATCCTGATATGGATCCTGACTCGGTTTCGGAGACGTGGAAAAGCGGCATTGGTACGTGTAACCTACACATATACAGGTATAACCGAAAATTTGACCAGCCCTAACGTTGCGGTCGTATGCTTTGTATTCGTATGTACACATTCGAACATTTTTATATGCCTAAAAGTAAAAGTCTGATGAAAACAGTCACATCATTGAGATTATGAAATTAGGCCATTAAATTCAATGTACAAACCGGAAAGATAATGTGAAAAGCGTTCCCTTTGGACTGTCAACTATCGACTAGATAGGCCCAGGGGGATTTCTTTTGACATGAAAATGAATGCGAATGTTCGAGTTAACCCCCGTCGAACGTACACACGTACGGAAACATGAATAAATCAATTAATCTGAAAAAGAGAGAGTCCTAAGAAAAAAATGCTTGCATGGGGAACATAGCACCTCGGGTTTATTGAAGCTGTTCATTAATGGTAATAAAAGATGTCACGCCTCTGACGCCTCTATCACATGAGCGAAACACCATTTTTAATTGTAAACAACACGGAACCTATGATGCCAGGGGACCAGAAAAAGCACTATAAGTAGCTTTACTCTGTATCCGTGATGCACTACTAGGCATGACTTTAGGTTCTGAGTTCTGCGACCCCTTACATGATCTTACATCTGACGTACGTGAGGAAGGAGTCAATGGCTGCGTAGTACAATGGTACCAACTGGTGAACTGGTGAATAAAGAAACCGCTGGTGGTAAATTATTTGTTATCTGCTTTTTTTAACGTTATTGGATACTTCATGTTTCTACGAAAATAACTTTTTGGGTTGCATTCGTTGGTTAACTGGTGGTGGTTTGTGTGTGATTGGAAGGTTAAAAAGTTGTTCACAAATATAAACATGTATGTAGATAAATAGGTAATTATGTATATTTGTCACTTTATTCTTAGCCAGAAATCCTCGAAATCCTTCCCGCTTCCTTAAAACTCAAACGTTTGCGTTACCGCGCGCGTTGAAGTAAATACGGTTGACGGACGGTACGTGTGCTTGAAGTTGATCGTTTCGTTGTAATGTTTACACTTCTGCAGACAAGACAAAACGGCTTGTCCTAGATTGTGGCTTAAATTTATAGATCTATGTGACTCATCAGCAATACAAGGAACACTATCATACATAAAAATAAAGTTATCTATTGACGACTTATAACCGCGATATTATAATTGCTGAACAACAGGCAAAACTGCGTTTCCAATCTTATGACCTGAATTATTATGTGACTAACCAGAAATATGGAGCACAGTCATACATAAAAATATACTTATTATCTTATGACTCATCACCGGGCTCTTAAGCTCCAGCTCCCTCCTTAAGTTTCTCCCTACCTGTCTGAGCGTTTATACAATTGTGATTCATGTTCTTGTTGATCTTTGATCTTAACGCTCTAGGCGATGTTCTTTACACATTTCACAAAGTAAACGAAATGTACACTGAACAAATTTTTGAAATAGTCACTTAATATAAAGTGGAATAGTTTTCGTTAAATTCGAATTATATAACAAATATGTATTTAACATAGAAGCATAGTTCATTATAAATGTTTGTAAACGTGTTGATAAATAATATTGCGCATTAACGTGTTTTAATGTCAATTTTTGACGTGACACACTATTTTAAAAGCCACAAACACTAATTCAATTTGTCATTTTTTTTATTTTGCTGACACAATGATCTGTTTTGCAAAATATGACAGTAAGTACTGTAATTAACAACACTTAAACGTACATAATATGAACTAAGTTTTGCATTCTAAATCACTAATGCGCTAGTTTTTTGTGAATTCATTTATTGATTGGAATAGTTCGCATTATCACTGATATTTAAGTATTAAAATAATAAAGGCTGGGCGGTCAACGTTTTTATATTACTTACAATTACACTACTCAGTGTATTCAATACCTTACAATGGAACCAGCCAATTAGGGTGCATAACGCTAATTGAAGAGATGTTCAAAGTAAAAGTTTCAGACAAGGCAAATTTACCTAACTGATTTTTTTATACTTTTAAAACTAATTAATCTATAAACGTATATTCTTCATTAAATGTTCAGTTACATCCTTGGTAAGGTCAATTACTCTCTTTGGGGTCGTAAACAAGTTTTTTAAACCTCACATTACTAATTTATTGGGTAAAAAATTGGCCACTAGGAAACTAATAACTCAAATGTAAATGTACATGTAACCATATAATGCCTTCACATCAAAATGGACAGAAAACGATTTCAGTAGCCAAAGCTCTTCGGGCTAGTGTAAAATAAGAACACCTCCTTAGTGATCAGTGGCGGGTCTCTCTTTGATCCAGGCGGCGATCTTCGGCAGGGTGGCCACTCGCTTGTAAAGGCCGTCAATGAGGGGCCGTCCCTCTGTCGGGTCAGCGGCGGTCATCGTTGCTCGAAGTATGTCCGTAAGGTTGAACAACACCAGATCCGCTAAGGTTACCTGTTGACAGATGGAAACATGTATGTACTCCACTGGAAATTAATACATGTAATATGATATATTATAGTAAAAGGTAAGTTGTTACAGCACCATACATATAACGCATGTAAGGCAATTGTAGGTAAATACAATATGTATTCTTCAGTTATGATGTTACATTTACACACTCTATATAATTAACACAACCTTTATTCTTGATCGTAATACCAAAATCAACAAAGAAAACACGAATACGTTCTCCAACTCGGATACAAGAGTTATAAATACATGTTTGTTTTATTAAAATAAATGTCAGACTTTTTGTATTAATAAAATAGATGTTAGACTTGGATTTTAAACAGCGGTTGACATTCTGTAATGAAAGTATTGCAAGTCAGGTTTGGTATAGATTTGATTAGAAATAAAATTGAAGTCCAATAAAACATACATTTTCTCCAACGTAAAAGCCATTTCCACCATTGTTTTCCTTCAGTCGCTTTTCGATTAAATCAAAGAAAGGGACGCTCAGTGTTTCTTTGAACTCCTTCATCCGGGATGCCTAGAAAATTATGGTTCATATGTATGAATTATACAGCTCATCAACATCTATCTATAGGTCTTTACACTGTAATAGGATGACAAGTGTCCGTATTGGCACATCGTCTTTGTATGTAAGTAAGGTAAAACTGTTTATATAGCTTAACAGTGTTAAACTCATAACAAAAAAACCCGTGTTCTAATAATGTACACGTACATTTCCATATTTTGTTTTGTTTCTCTGACCCTACTCAGACCGGCAATACTTCTTTATAATTATCGATACTAGTCTTTTTAGTTTTATGTCGAGATGTTCCTCACATATTACCTATGAAAGAAGGCAGTTGGTCGCTTGTATAATAATGGGCAGCATTGGTAATTATATAGAGAATCTGGCAAGAAGAACTTCCCCCTGTGATATGACCTAACCACAAGCGCCCCCCCCCCCCTACGGCCGCGGACCTATGATTTTTATATGCCCAAAACGCTACATTCCCTCATTTTTTTTAAATTTTAAGAGAAATAGGACCAAAACATGCAAAAACTTATTAACTTATACTTCTAGTGATACTTTTTATGCCCTTCTACCCCCCCACCCCCTGTTGATAAAGTCCACGCCCTCTAGACCCGCCTCTTCTAGCCACTGTTCAATAATGAAACTAAATACGACGCTAAACTATTATGTAAGTATTGACCTCGATTTTTATTATTTTATTATACCGAACAAAACAATTGAGCAAAATACAGAATAACTCAAGATATTTAATTTCATTAACAGAATCAAAAACAATTATAAATTCGTTTAATTCATTTTCTGGAAATGAAGCAAATCTAGACGCCTTGTCGTCTGATAGGTGGATGATGCTGCGTCCAGCCATTAGTACTAAGATTTTGTTAATCCCCGTCTTTTCCGTTCGCGACATGTGACATTGCGCACGTAAGGGTAATACTGCCATGGGACAGTTAAAATTATTGCCATCTGACGTCACATTAGACTATAAAAGTACATTGATCACGTTAGGTATACTAATGTAAAATAATGTAAGAAAAGCTACACCTTTTTAGTTTCATCCTGTTCGAACATCATTGGCACCAGATGTTTGTTGGACATCTCCGCCAATGTCTCCAGCATTTCGTCGATCAGAAGGCTTTCCAGGTTATTCGACCCGAACAAACCTACAGGTAAAAACAAATTTTTCGTATATGTATGTACGTTTTCAAGTTATTTGACAGTAGGATGTTTAAAGATGCTATACCTGTATATTTTAAGTCAGAAGTGTTTACATCTTACATTTTATTCATATTTAAGCAGTGAAACCAACTCCCGTAAATATGAAAAAACTGCCAAAAATAGTTATTCATGCATGTAAAATATTTCAGAAAAAAATATTTATTTACTTTTGCGACCCATTGCGTCAAAACAGTTAAATAGCTTTACTACCATCGATACTCTCAGTTGACTTGGTGGTGCAGCGGTAACTGTTTGTTTTGCTGTTGTTGTGTTTTTACTTTTTGTCCAAAAGCACATTATTTGTCACAACATTTGCTATTCCTTTTGCAATGTTAACTTATTTAGTATACATATAAATAATATTATTAACATATTGCAAGATTTGTGACCGATTATAAGGGTATAAAAATACAGACATAGCATTTTTAACGCAAATCAAATGACTTTACTGTCACATCTGTTGAATTTGCCATTCGTCATTCAACTAAATTATACTTTGGTAACTTCAAGTTAATCTCACACCTTTTTATCGCGTACTCCTTGCACATGTATAATAAAACATTTATACATTCTTGTAAGAAATCCCGAGTAAAAAACGCTTTTTAATTTAAATACAAACTACAATCTTCAGAGCAACAGCACTTTAACTCTGTGTGACAAAACAATGTACATTATCACTTCACTATCTGTTACATTACAGCACTTGATTCAAAAGTGATTCATAATAACGTCTTCTAAAATAAAGAGTTGTCCATACCGAACTCTCTGGCGAGGTAGCGGGCGATGGCCATGGACTGACACATCTTTTTCCCGTCAACCTCCAACACCGGCAGCGAATTGAGAGGCTGGTCTGAAATTAGACATATGCTGATTACATATTTGCTCCGTTACAATGTAGGTACATGCATTTGAATGATGCTTACTATGCGTTTTTCCGTCTTTGTGAAGCGACGGTACAACTATAGAAGCCGTCTGAAATATTATGTATTTATATATTTACTTTGTAAGTTATTTGCACTTGCGAGTGCATTTGATTAAGAGAAGTTTAAAAAAAAGTTATTACTAACGCGTGCGTGCGAGTCGTTGTTGATCTCTTATTCACCCAGATTATTTTGTTATATTTCAATTTACCAAGGAGGTAACTCAACATTTGTTGGAGAAATCATTTTAGAAATAAAAAGGTTTTGTACCTGTCATTATGTCATGGTGCCCTTACACTTGACCCTAAGTGCCTTGTTTGTAACAATTTTCTACTAACCGGTGATCGAACTTAATATTGTTCGACTGAGATGCCTTCAAACATGCATAATTAGTGTTGCGTTATAATACGGTAAAAATCTTGTATACAAGTAATTTAAAGCTGATAAGTCTTACGTAAACTGTGTCACGTAGCGCTGCTAAGTGTCTTTATTGTCGATCTATGAAATAAATAAGGTCAGAGTACTTGTACTTGTCTGAAATTTGCTCTAAAAAGGACCCTTAAAATAGTTTGTTTGTGTTATATTTTTATCGACCTTTCAGAAAGATTACCGATTGAACAGCTAACCGTGAAATTTAAATGTCAATCAGGAATACTAAATTGCGGATCACTTGTATTTTAAAATGCATTTTCCCGAGTATTTTGAAAGATTCGTATATTAACGAAAGGCCATGTACCATGAAAGCGACGAGGTATTTTATTTATTTTTCTTAAACCTGAGAAAAAAAGTTCGCTAAATATATGTGAAATAATTCACACATTCCTACATGATGCCTCAATTTAACGAAGAAAAACAACAACAACAACCTTATACAATTAAAAAGTATAATTGTATTTACTAAGAAGAGATATCCAGATAGCCTTTACAGGGAATGTAAATATCCGTTTAATAGGGATGTAGCTTAGCGGTCATGAATGCCTGATAAACTTACAAACACTGAGAAAACCAACACTTCCTTTTCTCTACACGCAAGTTGATATCCTACTTTCTTACCCACGAATTAATCATCTTTCATGGCCTTTTAGCCAACTTGTTTATCCATAATGGGTTCGTTCTTCTTAAAGCCAAATATTAATTATTTAAAGCAAACTACAATTGATTTGCAGTATTGAAAAATATCGTACATAATTTAAACATTTATTTCATTTTTCACTACTTGGGAACTTTTCTTTTATAGTTTAGAAATAACAATGATTTTTATAGTTTTTTTTAAACTTATTTTAATATAACGAATAATGCCAAGTATCATTAGAATAATAAAACTAAATAAATAACAATGATCACAATTATTGAACGAATACGTGTGTTTTGTCGCTAGTTACTCTCACGAATATTTAAATTACAGTAAAACAATTAACTTGCTTAAATGAATCAACCAAGTTACTATAACACTACTGCAATATGTCATTCTGACAGTGATCCGAACTTCTCCCCCCCCCCCCCCCCCCCCCGC